>Ga0208159_1000676_pt1 | contig 13354 bp, 21 predicted proteins | sample 9_EtaG_FD_184082 | JGI IMG/M metagenome (GOLD analysis project Ga0208159, IMG submission 184082) | Marine viral communities from the Subarctic Pacific Ocean - 9_ETSP_OMZ_AT15188 metaG (SPAdes) (version 2) | ecosystem: Environmental > Aquatic > Marine > Oceanic | place: Pacific Ocean | collected... | reverse complement strand
AACTCCTATCGTAGGTAGTGTAACTGTAAAAACTACAGAAAATACAGGTTTAAGTCCTGAATATTGGACAGAAAGAATAGTAAGTAAAATTGTTAGTATTAGTGATAATGCTGATCCTGTTGTTCAAGCACAGGCAAAGGCATTTAAAGAAGCCATACAAGCAGTTGTATTATTATATGTAAAACAAGCTATAGCTAGTGATAGAGCTACTGTAGCTGGTTTATTAGAAAAACAAGGTCATAAAGATATGGCTGATATTATTAGGAGAATCTAATGGCTATTACACAAGCTATGTGTACTTCCTTTAAAAAAGAACTTTTAGAGGGTGTGCATAATTTTAAAAACTCAGGTGGTAATACATTTAATTTAGCACTTTATACTAGTAGTGCTTCTTTAGGTGCAGGTACTACTGCTTATACAACTTCAAATGAAGTTAGTGGAACTGGATATACAGCTAAAGGTGGAGCTTTAACTAATGTTGATCCTTCAACATCTAGTACAACTGCTTTAACTGATTTCAATGATTTAACATTTAGCACCGCAACTATTACAGCTAGAGGAGCACTTATCTTTAATGATTCAGCTTCAGGTGATCCAGCAGTATGTGTATTAGATTTTGGTGGAGATAAAACTTCAACCAATGGCGATTTTACAATTCAATTTCCTACAGCAGACGCATCTAACGCAATTATTAGAATAGCTTAACAAATGTCTGTCGGCTGGGGTCGTGGCTCTTGGGGTTCTGATGTATGGGGTGGAACTTCTGTATCTGTATCAGTAACAGGACTTAGTGCAACATCTGCTCTTGGCAATGAAACTGTAATTGCTAAGGCTTTAGTAGCTGTTACAGGTCTAGCAGGTACATCAGCATTAGGTAATGAAACAGTAATAGCAAAAGCTCTAGTTAGTGTAACTGGACTAAGTGCTACATCAGGTTTAGGTGATGAGACAGTATCTGGTATTGCTAATGTAGCTGTTACAGGAAATGCAGGAACTTCAGCTTTAGGCGATGAAACTGTAGTAGCAGATGCAAATACTTCAGTTACAGGTAATGTTGGAACATCTGCATTAGGTAATGCTATAACAGCAGGTGCAGCAGTAACAGGAGTTTCTGCTGTAGCATCAACATTAGACCTTGGTGATGAAATTGTAACAGCAAGTGCAGTTGTGCTTCCTACAGGCGTATCTGCTACAAGCACATTAGGAACTATATCCTTAGTAACTAATAATATTTTATCTGTAACAGGATTTACTGGTACGACTGGTTTAGGAAGTGTCACAGTTATTTCTTCAGCAGTAATTAATCCAACAGGCATAGAGGTACAAGCTCTAACACAAATAGTTAATGTTTGGGGTCTTATAGATACATCTCAAACATCAAATTATCAAGGAATTACAACAACACAAACACCAAATTATAGTAATATAAATACAACACAAAACCCAAATTGGGAAGAGGTAGCTTAATATGGCAACTTATGTAAATAACTTACGATTAAAAGAAATAGCAACTGGTGATGAATCAGGTACTTGGGGTACATCTACCAATACTAACCTTGAGTTAATTGGAGAAGCTCTAGGAATAGGTACTGAAGCTATTACTACTAATGCTAATACTCATACAACCACTGTTGCAGATGGAAGCTCTGATGCAGGTAGAGCTATATATTTAAAGTACACAGGTGCTTTAGATTCTGATTGCACAATAACGATTGGTCCAAACACCATGAAAAGAGTGCATATTATAGAAAATGCTACTACAGATTCAGGCAGTAGTGGACCTTACAATATTATTATCTCTCAAGGCTCAGGTTCAAATGTAACAATCGCAAATGGAAAAGTAGCGGTAGTTCAGTTAGATGGAGCAGGTTCAGGTGCAGCCGTATTAGATGCTTTTACAGATTTACAAGTTACAGATAGTTTATCTGTAAATGGAACAACCCTAACAATAGGGGATGCTACTGCTGAAGATACAAAGTTAGTCTTTGATGGTAATGCTCAGGATTACTATATAGGACTAGACGATAGTGCTGATGATCTAGTTATTGGTCTTGGTTCAGCCGTAGGAACTACTCCTGCTATTGAAATAGACGAAAACCAAGATATTAAGTTTGCTCAATCTATTGGTGTAGGACAAGCAGCCTCATCTACAACAGGTGATATTGTTGCTCAAACTATGTCTTTGCTAGGCACCACACCTACACTTACATTAGGTGATGGTGGCGAAGAAGATGTAGCTATTAAGTTTAATGGCGTAAAAGATTTTTATATTGCTAACGATGACTCAGCCGACAAATTAGTTATAGGTGAAGGTTCTACTGTAGGTACGAACAATATTCTTACCATTACAGATGATTCTGTGACCATAGGTGACGGAGCAGCAGTTGATTCAAAGTTAGTTTTTGATGGTAATGCCCAAGATTTTTATATTGGCTTAGACGATAGTGCCGATGATTTGGTTATTGGTGTTGGATCAACAGTTGGTACAACTCCTGCTATTATTATTGATGAAAATCAAAATGTTGGAATTGGAGTTGCACCGGGACAGAATTTTAATTTAGAAGACACAGGTGCAGTAGAAGCTAGGTTTAGGTCAACTGACAATGACTGTTTCTTACAAATAAGTTCAGATACAGATGAAGGACAAGATTCCGTACTTCAGTTTTTATCAGGTACTTCAGCTAGGGGTTCTATCACATACGACCATAATACTACAGCAGCAAGTCAAAGCATGATTTTTAAAACTGGTGACAATGCTGTTAGTGCTATGACTATACAAGGGGATGGAAAAGTAGGCATTGGATCAGGAACCATAGACGAAATGATACATGTTCAAGTTTCTTCAGGTGATGCCGCAATAAAACTAGAAGATGCCTCTGCTGATTTCATAAGAATAGATCAAAACTCTGTAGGTGCAAACGATAAAATTAGGTTCAAAACAGGTAGCAGTCTTGATGAACGAGCAAGAATTACAGCCGATGGACAACTATTAGTAGGTAAAACTTCAGGAACAAGTGGTAACGCTATTGAAGTAAATAACAGAGTCTCAGCAGCAGCAGGAAGTGCAAGTCAGCCAACATTTAATTGTGAAGGTGATACCAACACAGGTATGAACTTACCTGAAAGTGACAGAATAACATTATCGACTGGTGGTACAGAGAGAGTTCGTGTAAATGCTGATGGGAATATGGGAATTGGTAGTACTGGAGATTCAACTCATAGATTATCACTGGTACATGGAACTGGTGCAACAAGATGCCTACTTATGAACGCTCCTAATGCTGGATTAGCTTGCGTAGTTAAAAATGATTCAGGTACAGGTGCATATGACTCTTTTGCTTTTACAATTAATGGTGGAAGCACTCAAGTTGGTGGTATTTCTAGTGGTGCTGGAGGCACAGCATTTAATACCAGTTCAGACTACAGATTAAAAGAAAATGTAGATTATACATGGGATGCTACAACTAGATTAAAGCAACTTAAACCTGCAAGATTTAATTGGATATCAGATTCTACTGATACTCTCGTAGATGGCTTTTTAGCTCACGAAGTTGAAGATATCGTTCCTGAAGCAATTACAGGTACAAAAGATGCAACAGAAACACTTACAAATGTTGTAAGAGATGCAGGTGGTCTTGTTTTAGCTACGGGAGTTACTGAGGCTGAATGGATAGCAGGCAAAGAAGATGATACTCCTGATTACCCATCTGACAGTACATGGGATGCTTCTTTAACTAAAAATATTTATCAACAAATAGATCAAGCTAAATTAGTACCTTTACTTGTAAAAACTATACAAGAGCTTGAAGCTCGAATTACAACATTGGAGAGTGCATAATGGCAGTTTCATATACTTGGGACGTAAAAACAGTTAATACTTATAAAAGTCACACCGATGAACAAGACCCTTCGAACACAGAAAGTGACGTAATTTATCATGTGCACTGGATTCTTAAAGGGGCAGAGGGTTCACATGAAGGTTCTGCTTATGGGTCTATTGATTTAGATGTGACAGACTTATCCAGCTTTACAGGTTTTAGTTCTGTTACTACGTCTGATGTTCAAGGTTGGGTTGAATCAGCTTTAGGTAGTAGCAAAGTAACATCTTTAAAAGCAAAAATTAAAGCAGATATAACTGAGAAAAAAACACCAACAACAGAAACTAAAACTATAGGAGGATAGTATGTCTGTAGAAAATGTAGTTATGATTAATGATAAAGAAGTTAAAGTAAGTGATCTTACTAAAGACCAACAATATTATTATCAACAGTGTCTTGATTTAAAAAATAAACAAATGAAACTTAAATTTGATATAGATCAAGTTAATGCTTCTCTTACTGTTTTTGAAAATGCTTTAACAAAATCATACGAAGAACAGGAAAAAGAAACTGAAACAAAAACTTTAAATAGTGAGGCTAAATAAATGAGTTGGTGGAAAAAAATTGTTGACACAGTTACTGGCACTGAAAGAAAAAAAGTTCGTGCTAGAAATAAAAAAGGTAGATATATGGCTGATGATAAGTCTACCCCCAATGTTAATGAGGCTTACAAAACAGTAAGAGTTAAAAAGAAAAAGAAATGACATCAGCTATTGAAAGAGTAGCAGCACATGAGAAAGAATGTGCAATACGCTACGAAAATATAGAGAAAAGACTCGATCAAGGACAAGCTAGATTTGCTAGACTAGAGAATATGATATGGGGTCTTTATGTATTAATGATAACTTCTAGCATAGGATTACTAAGTCAACTATTATGAGCAGAGCACAGAAACTTAATAAAGTAATAAAAGGTTTAAAGAAGGCAAGTAAGACACACGCAGGTCAAGCTAAAATTTTAGAGTCTATCAACATGAAAAAAGGTGGAAAGACAAAAAGTAAAGTTAATGAAGCTGGTAATTATACTAAGCCTTCTATGCGTAAAAGATTATTTAACAAAATTAAAGCTGGAGGAAAAGGTGGCAGACCCGGTCAATGGTCTGCTCGTAAAGCTCAAATGTTAGCAAAACAATATAAAGCAAAAGGTGGCGGGTATAAATAGTGTCTTATCTTATAGACAACATACCTCACTTTAAGTGTTGGGTAAGAAAAGAATTTACTCACAATCACGAAAAATATCATGGTGAGTTTTTACATGCTTTGGCAATAGCAGTTAATACTATTCCTGATAGATCATTATCATTTCAAGTTGTTTTTACGGGTTGTGAAGCTGACCTTTATGAAGAAGAAATACCTAATGTTCATGGTGGTGCGATGTGGGCTAGAATGCCAATACAAGCACTTGTAGCAGATATAAGCATGGATCAGTTTCCTGAGCCTATGGAAAATCATTTAGCCCAGCCTTGGGATTGTGAATCAAGACATCATGCAACAACGATATTAGATAGAACTAGTTCTAGTCCTTGGATAGCAAAAATAGATGGTGAGTTTTATAAGTCTAAGTATTTATTTACAGTAGATTATACAGATCATCCAATAGCAGATTGTCCAGCACAACATAAACAGTCTCATGTAATGTATATAACTGAAGACTGTGAATGGAAAGGTAATGTAATAGCTTTACCAAATAATAGAGTAAGAGTTACAAACCCTGCTTTATGGGTTACAGGAGAGGGACCACCAGACTTTAAACCTTCGCAATACTTACATTCAGCAGAAGAACATGAAAGTTATATGGACCCTGAAATAACATTTAATAATTTATATGAAGAATAATGCCACTAAAAAAATCACAAAGAAGTCTAAAAACTTGGACAAAACAAAAGTGGACTACTCCTAGCGGAAAAAAATCATCTGAAACTGGAGAAGTTTACGCACCAAAAAAACAAATCCAAAAATTAAAATCTACTGCAAAGGGTAGGCGTAAACTAGCAGCAGCTAATAAAAAGAAACGAGCAGCTACAAAAGCAGGTAAACAACATGCTCGTCATGGTTTACACAAAGGTAAAAAAAGATAATGTATGAATATGGTTGTTCAGTTACTAGGGTTGTTGATGGCGACACTATTGATGTTATTCTTGATCTTGGTTTTTCTGTTCTTCACAAGTGTCGTGTACGTCTTTATGGTATTGACACGCCAGAATCAAGAACAAGAAATAAAGATGAAAAAGCTAGAGGTAAACTAGCTGCAAAGTTTTTAGAAGACTCTATTAACAATGGAAAACAAGTAATATTAAGATCAAAACTAAAAGACTCTAAAGGTAAATATGGTCGTGTTTTAGGGGAAGTAATAGTTGATGACATAAATATTAACGAGTTAATGGTTAAAAGATACTTAGCAGTTAAGTATTATGGTCAAAGTAAACAAGACATAGAAGCAGAACATTTATTAAATAGACAGAAATTAATTGATCTTAATTTACATGTGTTGATTGATGAATGACTTTATACAAATTATTAATGAAGTTGGATTTCCTATTGCAACAGCATTAGGTCTTGGTTTCTTTATATGGAAACTTATCAACAGAATTATTGATGGCATGGAAACTAAATTAGATACTTTAGATGATAAACAAGCAGAGCTAATAACTAATATGGAAGAACGATTAGGAACAAAGTTAGACTCACAGCATGGTATTTTAGTAGCATTAATAGATAGAGTACGCAGTTTAGATAATGAAATAATTCGTCAAGATACTATGATTAAAACTATTTTAGGTGTACCTAACTTAATAGACACAGATAAAATTGCTAAAGCAGAAAGAGATGACCAAAGAAAAGATTAGCTTTAGAAAATATTTAAAAATGTTTTTTTCTTTTTTAGCTGTAATGATATTTATACTTTGTATTGGTATTTTATTGGCGGATGAAATGACACATAGCTTTAAAAATCCAAGTTTTTCTGGAGTTGGAACATCAGCACATTATTTAACAATAGAGAATCAAGAAACAAATAGAAAACAAGCAATAGCTGATGAGATAAAAGCATATCAAGAAGATTTAGCTAGAGAAGCAGAAAATACAACACTTGCTAGATTTATAAGAAATTTAGAAAGTAGGATATATGCTCAGTTATCAAGACAGCTTGTAGATAATTTATTTGGTGAAACTGTTAATTCTTCAGGCACTTTAGAGCTAGAAGGTAACACAATAGAATACTCAACGGATGGTGATTATATAACTTTAATTATTACGGACTCAGATGGAAATACAACAGAAATTACTTTGCCTATCGGTGATTTTTCTTTCTAGCTGTACGAACTGGTCTATCCTAAATAATTACGCACCACCTATTAGTTTAACCAAACAAGCAGAAGTTGGATCATTAATTAACAAAGAACTAGCTAATATAGGTGAACCTTTTATAAAACCTACAATAGCTGTATATCCAACTAGTTTTACAGATCAAACAGGACAACGCAGAAGTAATAGTAGTTACGCATCTTTTTCAACTGCTATTACACAAGCACCCCATGCTTTTTTAATTAGAGCACTTAAACATGCAAGTAATGGTAATTTTTTTGATGTAGTTGAAAGAGTAGGATTAGATAATCTAACAAAAGAAAGACAGTTGATTCGTTCAACTAGAAAAGATTTTGATGAAGAAGAAAAACTTTTACCTTTAGCTTTTGCTGGATTAATTATGGAAGGTGGCGTAATAGGTTATGAAAGCAATATCAAGTCTGGTGGTTTAGGTGCTAGATACTTAGGTATTGGTGGACAAAAAGAATACAGACAAGATACTGTGACAGTATCTTTAAGAACAGTGTCTGTAAGTACAGGTAAAGTACTAATAGAAGTATTGACCACAAAAACTATTCTTAGCGTTGCAATTAGCCAAGATGCTTTTCGTTTTATTTCTGATGGTACAGAACTTGTAGAGATAGAAAATGGTATGGTTGAAAATGAATCTGTAAATATAGCATTGCAAAATGCTATCGAAAAAGCAGTATTAGAGACCATACAATTAGGAATAAAAAATAATTATTGGAGTATCCCAGATGAAGAAGCTCTTGATGCTATTCGTGGTTAGTTTTATCTATGCTGACAACGAAGTATATGTTGACCAAGTAGGTGCAACATTTAATTTAGATATAGAACAATTAGGCTCAAACAATATTATTGGTGGTGCTAATGCTGTGTCAGGTAGTATGACTGCATTAGATTTAGATGGCACAACCATGACATTAGACATTAATCAGATTGGTGACAGTAATAAATTTCTTGGTGATATAACCGCAGACACATTTACTGGATTTTTTGAGTTTGATGGTGATTCTAATGTTTTTGATATACAAGTTGATCCAACTAATACTTATGGTGCAGATAGTGGTAATTTTAATGTTGATGTTACAGGCGGTAGCAATACTTTTGAACTTAATGTTGCAACTGCTGATTTAGCAGGAACATTAGACCTTGATTGGATAATACAAGGTGATTCAAATGATCTTACATTTAATATTGACTATGATGGTGCAACCAATTATGTTGATATAGATGGAGATAGCAACACAGTTAATTTTGACGCAGATGGATATTCAAGTGGATATTTCTATTTGGATCAAACAGGTAATTCAAGAACATTTAATGTAGAACAACAAAGCACATTGGCAAGTGATTGGTTATCAATATATTCTAGCGGTAATAATGGCACTATTTGTGTCAAGCAAAGTGATGGGGGAACAAGTACCTCGTGTTGAGGTAGGTGCTGTCTCTGAAGTAAATGGTAGTGCTAGGATTGTAAGAATAGATACAGTTTTATCTTCTGTATTTGAAGCTGCTCAAAATTTACAAGTTAAAAGTTACGATAGACTTGAAACAGCTAATGGTAGAATGGGTATTACTTTTATTGATGATACCCAAATCAAACTAACAGAACACTCAGAAGTATTAGTTGATGAGTTTGTTTTCGATCCAAATCCTGATAATTCAAAGATGGCTCTTAACTTCGCTAAGGGCACTGCACGCTTTGTTACAGGTAAACTAGGCTTAGTACCTAAGAAGAACATAAAGATACGCACTAACAGTGCGACAATCGGTATCAGAGGTACTGATTTTACAATCACAGTAAATGAAATAGGTGAATCACTTATTATTCTTTTACCTAACCTTGATGGTACAAGTAGTGGTGAAATAGAAGTAACAACAGCTATGGGTACAGTTTTATTAAATAAACCTTATGAATCTACAGTTACTACAGTATTTGAATCACCTCCAAGTAATCCTGTTATTTTAGATTTAACTTTAGACATTATAGATAATATGCTTATTGTTAATCCACCTGATAGAATTCAAGAAAATTTAGAAGAAACTACAACATCATCCAGTAATGTGCTTGATGTAGATTTTTTAGAGTTTGAAGAACTTGATAAAGATTACTTAGAAAAAGATGAGCTTGAGTTTACAGAGTTAGATATTAATTATCTTGATGTAAATTTTTTTGAAGACTTATTAAAAGTTATAGATGAGCTAGATAAACTTAAAGAAGATGATCTTCAACAAGAACAACAGATAACTAGAATTACTGGTACAAAGGTAGGACAAGATACTCAAACACAAATTATTACACTAGTGCAGGGTGATATAATAAGTCTTAGAAGAAAGGTTGAGCAATCTATACAAGTTGACTTAAACTCTGCTCAAGGATACACAGTAATTTTTATACAAGATGGTGTATCTAATACAGTAAAAATAAATGGTGGTGGTGATTCAGTTATAAAAATCACACAAAGTTCATAAGGATATTTATGTTAAAAGGTATGTTAAAAAATGTTGTTGGTTCAATAGCACCAAGTTTAGGTTCTGCTGTTGGTGGTCCATTAGGCGGAATGGCAACTAAAATTATTTGTGAAACATTAGGATGTAAAGCTGATGCAAAATCTATTGAATCTGCTATTAATAATGCTAGTCCTGAACAACTATTACAGCTAAAACAAGCAGAAAAAGATTTTGAAATTCGCATGAAAGAATTAGATGTGGATGTATTTAGACTAGAAGCTGAAGATAAAAAAGATGCTAGAGGTAAATTTGGCAAAGATTGGACAGCAAGAATCATGGGTATTGCAACTGTTGGTGGTTTTCTTGGATATATATTTTTAGTTACCTTGCAACCACCTGAACAAAATAGTGAAGCATTAATAAATTTAGTGCTTGGATATCTAGGAGGATTAGCAAGTGCAGTTATTTCGTTCTATTTTGGAGCATCTAATTCCAGCGATAAAGGAGAGTAATATGAACATATCTAGCGAAGGTATTTCTTTAATTAAAAAGTTTGAGGGTTGTGAACTAGAATCATATCAAGATGCAGTAGGCGTATGGACTATTGGTTATGGACATACTAAAGATGTAAAAGAAGGTATGACTATATCTAAAGAACAAGCAGATACAATGTTATTAAATGAACTTGATGAGTATTGTGAGCATGTAGAAAAAGCTGTTGTAGTTAAACTAGAACAATGTCAATTTGATGCTTTAGTATCATGGACATATAACTTAGGACCAACAAATTTAAACAATAGCACCATGTTAAAAGTATTAAATAAAGAACTTTATGATGAAGTACCTGCACAAATAAAGCGTTGGAATAAAGCTGGTGGTAAAGTTTTACAAGGTTTAGTAAGACGCAGAGAAGCTGAAGCACTTTTATTTCAAGGTAAAGATTGGACAGAGGTGTAAAATGCCTTTTTCTAAATTTGTTTTCAAACCCGGAATAAATAAAGAAGGAACAAACTACTCTAATGAGGGTGGTTGGTTTGATGCAGATAAAGTTAGATTTAGAAAAGGCAGACCTGAAAGAATAGGTGGTTGGGAAAAAAATTCTGCTAATTCATTTATAGGTACAGCTAGAAAAATTCATGTATATAAAGATACGAGTCAAGCTCAATATAATTTAGTAGGTACACATAAAAAACTATATGTGCAACAAGGTAATGTATTTAATGATATTACACCTATTAGATCAACAACTGGTGCAGGAGATGTTACTTTTTCAGCATCTAACGGAGATGCAACACTAACTATCACAGATACAGCACACGGAGCAGTACAAGGTGATTTTGTTACTTTTAGTGGTGCAGCTACATTAGGTGGAAATATAATAGCTTCTGTTTTAAATCAAGAGTATGAAATAGCTACTATTGTTAATGACAATTCATATACAGTAGAAGCTAAAGATACTTCAGGATCGACTGTAACCGCAAACTCATCTGATACTGGTAATGGTGGTAGTTCTACTGTTGGTGCTTATCAAATAAATGTAGGGTTAGATACTTATGTTTCTTCTACTGGATGGGGTGTAGGAACATGGGGTGCAAGTACATGGGGTTCTGGAACAGCATTAACTGCTGATAATCAATTAAGATTATGGTCACTAGACAATTTTGGTGATGATGGTTTATGTTTAGCTAGAGGTGGTGCTTTATTTTATTGGGATGAATCATCAGGTGTTACTACTAGAGCAGTGGCAGCAAGTAGCAGAGCAGGTGCAAGTGATACACCAGTAAAAGCCTTACAAATAATGATGTCAGATGTTGATAGACATGTTATAGCATTTGGTTGTAATCCAATAGGTTCAACTACAATAGACCCATTATTAGTTCGTTTTTCAGATGCAGAAAGTGCAGTTGATTGGACACCTACAGCAACTAACTCAGCAGGTGGAGTGCAACTTTCTACAGGCTCACAAATTATTGGAGCATTACAAACAAGACAAGAAATACTTATTTGGACTGATGCAGGTATTGTATCTATGCGTTTTGTTGGAGCACCTTTTACATTTAGCTTTAATGAGGTAGCAACAGGTATGTCTTTAATATCTCCTAATGCTGTTGCAACAGGGGGTAATACAATTTTCTTTATGGATAATGGTGCCTTTTATCAATATGCAGGTTCTTTACAAAGATTGCCTTGCACTGTATTAGATCACATATTTGATGATATTAACTTAGACCAAGCATTTAAAATATTTGCAGCACCAATACCACAACACAATGAGATTATATGGTTTTATCCAAGTGCTGATTCTGAAGAAGTTAATAGATATGTAACTTATAACTACTTAGAACAATCTTGGACTATAGGTACAACAAGTGATGGATTTACAAGAACAGCATGGAATCCAGCATATATATTAAAACACCCTATTGCTGCTGGAAAATTAGATACTACTGATACTAATTATTTATATAACCATGAAGTAGGACATAGTGCTGATGGATCGTCATTCACAGCATTTATAGAATCATCAGATTTTGACTTAGACCCTGATGGTGAAAGATTTATGTTTATATCTAAATTAATACCTGACTTACAATACAGAGGTTCAGATGATACTGCTAATACAGTTAATTTTGTGATTAAAGGTAGAAACTATCCACTAGAAAGTTTATCTACACTACAAACTGTTGCAGTTACGCCTAACTCAACTTTTACAAATACAAGAGCAAGAAGCAGACAAAGTGCTATTAGAATAGAAAATACAGCAGATAATTTTGGATGGCGTTTAGGTGATTTAAGATTAGAACTTAGACAGGATGGCAAACGATAATGGCAGAAAAAACAAGTGTACCTTTACCTTTAGCTAATCAAGAATATGATGAAATAAATGAAGCTATAACTAGAAGAACTATTGAACAAGCAATTCAAGATATAAATGCTGAGATAGGAACTTTAAAAGCTATGCAACAATCAAACATTAGTAAGTCGGTTCGTAGGCATCAATTTTTATTAATGGGTGTAAAACATGGCTGATAATTTAAAAGTATTAGGACAGTTAGACCCAGCAGCAACTACAACTACTGTGCTTTATACAGTGCCTGATAAAACTCAAACAACTGTAAGCTCAATCGTAGCAGCTAACAGAACAGGCTCTGCAATAACTTTTAGATTAAGTGTGCATGTAAATGGTGCAGGTGCAGATGATAAACAATTTTTATTTTATGATAAATCAGTAGCAGCAAATGATTCATTTTCTATAGTAATAGGGATAACTTTAAATCAAGGAGATGTTTTAAAAGTTTATACTAGTGCAGTAGATATGAGTTTTAATGTATTTGGATGTGAAACCTTAGAGGAAAGATAGATGGAAAATCTTAAAAACCAAGCAAATCAAGTAGCAAACGCAGGTCGTTTTGGCGATAGTATGTTGGTGCATATGAACCCTATAGAAGTACAGGGTTTAGCTAGTAGTATGCCAATGACTATTAATCCACAAACAGGACAGCCTGAAATGTTTTTACCTTTTCTTGCACCTTTACTAGGTGGTGCAGCAGGTACAGCTTTATTTTCAGGAATAATGAGTCCAGCAGTAGCAGGTGCTGTGGGTTCAGGATTAGCCACAGCAATAGCAGAAGGTGATCTTAAAAAAGGAATCATGGCTGGTATTACAGGATTTGGTATTGGTAATGTATTAGGTCAAGT
>Ga0208159_1000675_pt1 | contig 13360 bp, 8 predicted proteins | sample 9_EtaG_FD_184082 | JGI IMG/M metagenome (GOLD analysis project Ga0208159, IMG submission 184082) | Marine viral communities from the Subarctic Pacific Ocean - 9_ETSP_OMZ_AT15188 metaG (SPAdes) (version 2) | ecosystem: Environmental > Aquatic > Marine > Oceanic | place: Pacific Ocean | collected... | reverse complement strand
ATGTTGCTGAGAAAGTATCTCACCTTGCAACATCTATGATGTCTATGGGTGCTGTTGTTATTGATGACAATGGTATCTATGAACTATTAGACAATAACTAGGAGGGTTAGAAAATGGCTTATAGTGCAAGTGGACTAACTCGTATGAATGGCGATTCAAATGGTAGCTTGTGGAGATACACAACTACTGATGCAATTGCTGCAGTAAATACTGCTGGTTACTTTAATGATGCCGCCAATATGCTTGGCGTTCGTGACTTGATTATGGTGCATGACACTAACGCACCAACAACAAGTTTTGTAACAGTATTATCTAATACTGGTACTGTTGTTGACGTATCTGATGGTACGGCAGTAGCAGAAACCGATAGCGACTAAGGGGTGGGGGCTTCGGCCCCCAACTTTCTATGCCTGATTTTGCAAACACAGCAATAAAAATTTGCTCTCGAGCATCAATGCTAATCGGTGGTAGTCCTATTCAATCTTTTACAGATGGAACTACAGAGTCTGATATAGCTGATGCAGTATATGAAGATATTGTTAGGGCTGTTCTGACAAGCAGTCGTTGGCGTTTTGCTACTAAACAATTTCAACTCAATAAAGTTTCGGAAGCTCCAATAGGTAGATGGGATTCTACTTATCAGTTACCAGCAGATTCATTAATGGTTAATGCTATTACTGTTCAAGATCTTCCAATTGAATATAATATATATGAAGATAAAGTTTATAATAATGCAAATGCTACTGATGAAGTAATTGCAGATTATATTTATCGAGCCAATGAATCTAGTTGGGCACCTTATTTTACGCTTGGTGTTCAGTTTTCAATTGCTTCTGTATTTGCTATTTCTTTAGCAAGAGATGCTTCTTTATCTGCTGCTATGGATCAACAAGCAAATGTTCAATTAATAAAAGCTCGAAGGTTAGACTCTCAAGCTCAAACAACTAAGAAGCTTAATACAAAAAGGTTTGTTACTGAAAGGCTTAGCTAGTGCAAAAAATTCGCGTTCCGCAAAACAGTTTTCAGTTTGGTGAGGTTAGCGATTCTCTAATTATGAGAACTGATACAGCTATCTATACAAGCTCAGCACAAAAAGTTCAGAATATGATTGTTACTGCTGAAGGTAGTGCAAAGAAACGTCAGGGAACATTCTATCATTATAATTATTCTGATATTACTTATAACTCTTCATCTTCTTATAAATACCAGTCTCGTTTATTTCCTTTTGTTTTTGATAGTAATGAGCAATATATTATTTCTATTGAGCATCAAAAGGTAAGATGTTTTAGAGTTGTTGATGATGATACAGTAACATTAGTCGCAACATTAACTGCTGATTCTAGTAGTGCAACTCTTCCATTTAATAGAGTTTATTTAAATCAAATTACTACTGCACAAATGGGTGATGTAATGTTTATTTGTCATCCATTATTTGCTCCTAGAGTATTAACAAGAACAAGTCTTACTGCATTTAACATTAGCACTTTTACGTTTGATAATAGATCTGATTTCAAAAAAACTTATCAACCATATTCTAGATATCAAGGCGCTGGTGTTACTTTAATTCCATCAGCTACTAGCGGATCTAATGTAATAGTTACAACAAGCTCTCCTTACTTTGACATAACAGGAAGTCAAAGTGGCGGTAATTATCCTAACTCATTACACGTTGGCGTTAAACTAAGATATAGTGGCAATGAAGCGCAAATAATTAGTGTGCAATCTACAACTCAGGCTAGAGTTAATATTAGTGATACTCTTACAAGAAGAATGACTGTAAATAATCCCCTTAGAACTCATGAAGGAAGTCAAAGAGTTGAGGTAACTATGATTAATCATGGTCTTTTTGTTGGTGGAGGAACATTTACATTATCTGATTGTGATACAGTTGGAGGCATTGCTGCATCAAATCTTAACATTACAACAATTATAACTAGTATTATTGATGAAAATACTTTTACTTTTAATGCTAGTGCTGCTGCTACTTCTTCAGAAGATGGTGGTGGATTTCCTACTTTTGATGGTGCGGTTTTAAATAGAGATTGGGATGAACAATCTTGGTCTGCTAAAAGAGGTTATCCAGCAGCCGTAGCATTTCATGAAAATAGATTAGTATTTGCTGGAACTATTGCTGAACCAGATACTATTTTTATGAGTCAAATAGGTGAGTATTTTAATTTTGATGCTGGTGAAGCGTTAGATAATGAGGCTATTCAATTAACAGCAGCAACTGGTGATGTGCATGAAATACGTCATTTAGTATCTAGTCGTGATTTGCAAGTGTTTGCTGGTACTGGTGAGCTTTATGTTCCTACGTTTCTTAATCAAGGTATTACTCCAACTAATGCTCAAATTCGTGAACAAACTCCTTATGGGTCTTCTTTTGCTCAACCAGCATTAATAGATGGGGCAACAATATTTGCACAAGAAAGTGGTAGGATAATTAGAGAATATTTATTTACAGATAATGAAGATGCTTATGCTTCTACTGCAATATCAACAATAGCTTCTCATTTAATTAATGAACCTACATGGATTGCTGTTGCTCATAGTGGTTTTAATCAACCAGACTCCTATGCATTAATGGTTATGCAAGATGGTAATGCTGCTGTGTTTACATCTAATAGAGCAGAAAAAAGAGCATCTTGGACTTCATTTACTACTAATGGTAGGTTTGATTCTTGTGTTGCTATTGATGATAGATTGTTTGTTAATATTTATGACTCTAATAATAAGTTAAGACTTTGTGAGTTTAAAGCTGGAGAATATGATTTTGATATTGGTTTAGATTATTATTCAAGAAAAATAATTACCGCTAATGATACTGCAAATCCACCCACAGCGCGAGTAACTGTTGGAACATCTGTATGGTCAAATGGTGATATTTTAGATGTTATAGGCGAACAATTTAATTCATCTTCTGTAGGCGGTCGAGGCAAATTAGATTACCTTGGTCAGTTTGCTTTAACAGCTGGTGAAATTATTTTAGATGATCTGATTGATATTGTGGGCATAGGTCTTGGAGAATATCATCATATTTATTGGGGTAAAATGTTTGACTCTAAAATAATATCTAATCCAATAGATGCCTCTGGTGCTGCTGGTCCACTAACAGGATCTCTTCGAGGTATTACAAATGTTGTTGTAGATATGAAAGATACCAGATCTATAAAGGTAAATACTAAATCAATACCTATAGGAAGTGTTAAGATTACTGGTAAAGAAGAAGTACGCTTGCTTGGGTACAGTAGAGATCCTCAAGTAACAATAGAACAGAACGATCCTTTATCTATGCAAGTTAATGGATTTATTACGGAGGTAATTATTTAATGGATCCATTTACTCTATTAGCTTTTGGAAGCAAAGTTATACAAGCTGGTGCTATGGCTAGTGCTGGCAGGGCGCAACGTAAGGCTGCTGAACTAGATGCCTTTGCTACTGAAACTGAAAAAAAACGCAGTAAGGTTTCAGCATTACAAAGACACAATGATAGATTAGAGTTATATCGCAATAATCTTTCAGCAAACATTTCTTCTTTTAGAGGTAGAGATGATGCTTCTGTTCGAGCATTTTTAAATAGGCAAAGAGAAATAGCATTAGAAGATACATCAAGATCAGATCTTATGGGTATGTTCGAGCAAGCTAAGCTTCAGCAGCAAGCAACAACAATAAGAGTTGAGGGTAGGGCTAGAGAAAAGGCTGCACAAGTTAAAGCATTTACTACCCTGATGAGTGGTATGATGCAATTTCAAGATACTAGGTAGGTAGATTAATGGCTCCTAAAAGAGAAACAAGACAATTTAAAGTTGGCCCTGTTGGTGTTGCTCGATCATCAAGGGCTGGTGTTATAATTGGTGAAGCTGTTGCTGATGGAGCTAATGCTTTAAATGCAGAGTTTTATAAACGTGCTGCTGAAGATGCTAGAGAAAGAGGCATTAAATCTGTTGAGCAATATTCTTCAGCAGAAATAACAACTCTTGGAGAAGATGGCCTTCCTACTGTTTTTGAAGCACCTAGAAGTCTTGGGCGAATTGCATCAAAGGCAAGAGAACAAGCACTTCTTAATAGATTTGAAACCGAAATAGAATTAGAGCTTACTGATAAAGCTAAAGAATTTGCAAATAAATTTAGAAGAAGTCCAGATGCTTATAAAAAAGCATTAAGTGATTACACTGCTGAAATGATAAATGTTGAAGGCAGTTCTGTATTTAAAAGGTTTATTGATCAACGTGGAAAAGCACTTATTAGTGATGGCTATCAAAGATTAGTTGCTGAAGCTCAAAATAGGCATGATAAAGATATGTCTATTCATAATTTATTTCAAAACAAACAAGCCGCTTTAGGTATTCAAAATGCCCTTGGTGCTGGCAAACCAGAAATTGCATTGCAAATTGAACAACAGATTGAACAAAAAAATGATATTGATGTAGCTGCTGGTTATATATTAGATGGTGAGCGATTAGGTAGAGGTATTGAAAGAGAGCAAGCAAAAGCAAGAGGCACACTAGAGTTCTTTTTTAAAAGTACAGATTTAACTAGAAAAGATCTTCAAGAACTTAACATTGCTATAACAACTAATAATCCATCATATATACCTGATGAAAAGTTTGAGAATGTAAGGCAGCTATTAGAAAACGCTAGTGATGATGCAACCATTTCAGCAACTATAAAAGAGTTTGCATTACCTTTAATAAAAGCTGCTGATAATAGAGAGGTATTTGAAAACACATTATCTACTCTTCAACTACAACAGCAACAATTAAATAATTCAGAAATAATTCAAAGATCAAGAGACGCTGCAAATGCTAGCTCTGCAAGTATTGCTGAAAGTATAGAAAAACTTTTTCAAGATAATCAAACAACAAATAATACTGCATTAGATGAACTTAGGGAAAATTTAAGTCCTGAGCTTTTTGAAGCTCAAATAAATAGGTTTAATGTTAGAGCAGAAAACTTTGCTGATAGTTTAGGAAATGCAATAGTATCTAATCATGCTAATAGTTTAGATGATCTTAATAGATTGCAATCATATATAGCAGACCCAACTAATGAAAAAGCTTTAGATTTATTAGAAAGAAACAATCCTAAGTTAGCGCAATACGCTCAACAGTTTGTAAGACTTGATCAAGGGCTACCTCAGTTTGGATTTTTAGGAAAGCTCTCAGATAAAGCAACCTCTTTTAAAGACGAACAGAATTTCTTTCAATCAAAAAGAGAACTGCAAAACTCAATTGACATTAGTAAACAAATTAAAAATTTAGATTTTTCTAATGAAGAAGAGAGAATAAAACTACAAAATAGCATTAAGAAAACAGAACTAGATGTTACTCAACGATCCTCATTGCAAGACAACTTTGATTTTAGATTTGGTAAATCAAAGCTTTCTGGTGTTTACAATAATATAAACTCAGAAGCTCAGTTAGCTTCTATTGATCATTATGCAATAAATGGTGTTGAGAGAGACAGTTATAAAGAAGCTTACACTTTAACTGATAATGAAAAAAAATCTATAGATGAAGCCAGAACATTGCTTGGGGAAAACGCTGCTAGGGTTGAAGCATCTACATTTGCTAGCAGAACATCAGACGCTTTAACTTATGAAAAAGAAGTAGCTGCTAGAAAGAAGTTTTTTGTAGATATATTAACTGGTCCATATGATAATACTAAAGAAAATCGTGATTTAGCAAATGATATTTTTAATGATGTAGCTGTAAAGTTAGGTGCTAATGATTTAAGAGATTTTATTATTAATTCAAACTTTGATATTAACGGTGAAGAAGAACAAAAGCTTCTTGTTATGCTTAGACAATCTAGTGTTTTGCCAACAGATGTTCTTGCTGTTTTTGATGGCTTAGCTAATCAAGGTGGATTTGTAACTGGGAACTTTAGTCCTAGTCGTGTTCTTAATATATATGATGCAGTAAAAAATAAGATTAATTTAAAAACAGGTCAGAGTTTTGATAATGCTGGTCTTGATAAAATACTAGATCCAGATACAGCTGCAACTCTAGATCTTCTTTTGGCTGAATACAGAAGAATGCCAGCAATGAGTATTCAAGCAACAGATGCAGCTATTTCAAATAAAATGAAACAAATATCTGCTATATCAAATGAGCCAGCATTTCAAAAAGAGTTATTAAGTAAGTTAGAAAAAGAGAGCATAGAAGAATATGTTTTAGAAAAACATAGTAATGATATCGGCGTTGATCCTGATTTACTTACAATGGCATCGTCTGTTGTTAGATCTCATTACGCTCAGAGCAAAACTGATCCAGAGAATATTAAATTTAAACCTGAAGTTGCTCTTGAAAATTTCTTTGATGCAAGATTGAAAAAAGATGATCTTGTAAAAGAAGTTCTTACTGAAAAAACTTTGTACTCTCTTGATTTAACTACTCAAGGAAATAGAGATTTGTTTGTTAGTTATATTCGAAATGAGCTTGCTGCTAATGCTATTGAGTATAATGAGTTTGGAGAACCAGAAGCTGAAGGTATAGGCTTTGATATGTTTGGCGGTGAGTTTAAAACTGTTAATAAAATCGATTGGAAGAATGAAGAGTTTTATTTAAGGCCTCTTGGAAAAGATACACAAACAAAAGGTCAAGTTTATAGCATTGTAAATAAAGATGATGAAGCTTATCAAATGTTTGTTGAAGATGGGGAAGGTAATAAAGTTCCAAGAGCTATTTATATTGGAACAAGAGAGCAACCATTTTTAGAATTAGTTAGAAAACAAGAATTAGCTTTAACAACTGAAGCTATATCAGAAGCTCAAAAAACTGAAACTATTGATATAGTCTCTGATAAATTCCCTGCTGGTTCACCGCAAAGACAAGTACAAATTAATAAATTTGGTAACTCTGTTGTTGAAGTCTTTGCAAAACTTGAACAAAGCAATCCTGATATTTTTGCAGACTTTGATGATGATGATAAGCTTTACTTTAATAACAAGTCTTTTAACAACGAAGCTGTTATGGCTGATATTCTTTACAATATAAAAGGCAGAATAAAAGAAATTACAGATTCAAAAACTGAAGCTTTAAATATTTCAGAGATTACTGATCTAGGTATAGCCATTAATGAAGCTCTTAGCTTTATTAATAATGTGAAAGATCCAGATGGTAACTAATCCTCTTACAGTTGATTTTAGTGGATTCTCTCCAAGAAGAGAGTTTGTTAAACCAACATTTGGTCAGACATTAAAAGCATCATTAGGTTATACTTATGATCCTATTATAGAATCTATTAGAGCGCATAATCAATTTGGTAATGAAAGAGAAGAAGGTTATAATCCCTTTGAAGATTTGGGCAGTCATGGTTTGTTTGCTATGCATTTACGTCATGCAACAAATCCTCAGCATATGGCATTTCTTAAAAGAGGAATTGATGAATCAATATCAAGAAGGCAAGTATTAGCTGACTCATCTTTTACTGCTTTACTTGGTGCTGGTTTATTTGATCCTCTTAATTTAGTAGCGTTACCTTTAGGTGGGCCTAGTATTGGCATTGGTCGAAGTGCATTAAGAGTTGGCGCTGGTGTTGGTATGCTGCAAGCTGGTGTAGAAGCTGTTCTTATACAGCCTAATGATCCTGTGCAAACAGCAGCCGAGAGTATGTATAATATTGTAGGAGCTACTTTGTTTGGTGCAGCCTTTGGTGGTGCAATATCTATTCCTCTTACAGCTAGAGCTAAATCATTAAGAAAAGCTCAAGAAGATTTAACAGAGTTTGCTAGATCTGTTCGAATGATTGAACACGCTTCTGAGTTAAGTGCTGATGATTTATCTGATTTATCAAATGCTATTAGACCTCATGAAGATGTTAATATTGAGATACTAAAATCAACAATAGGTAATCTTACTAAAAAAAGAGATCAGCTAGAAATAGAAATAAAAGCTGGTAAGACAACAGGTAAAGAGGCTGAGTTTAGAGAAGTTGAAAATTCTTTATCTTCTTATAGAAGAGAGGCTGGAATTAGAGAGTTAGTAGCTGAAGGCTATACTCCAGAAAAGCTTTGGTCTATTGCTAATAATAGGTTTACTGACAGTGCTTTTTATAAATTTGTAAGCACTCCATTTAAGAGAGTTATACAATCAGACACTGCTACTGGTGCTATGAAACAGGCAATGGTTAAACTTGGCGGTGACTCTGGCCTTAATTATATTGCAACAACTCTGGGCTTTACGAGTCCATTATCTGTTCATCAAAGGGCTGCTGCTAAAAACGGACTTTGGGTAAAAGCACATGATGATTTAATAAAATTATTTAGAGAAGATATGAAGTTAATGGATACTTCTTTCTTAGATATTGATGTTGTTACAGCATACAGATCCGTTGCTCGAAGAGATGATAGTTATGGTTCTTGGCTTAGAGGTATTAATAGAAAAAGAACTCTTAAAGAAGAGAACCTAACTGACATAGAAAAACAATCTATAAGTATTATTGATAACTTTTTTAAGAAAGCAGAAAGTGAATTAAAAAGCGTTGGATTAATAGGTACTAAGAAATCAATACAAGATTCGATAAACTATTTTAATAGAACTATTCCTGATCTTGAAGATCAAATACTTAGGGCTGCTAATAATCCTAAACTAGCTCAAGAATTAATAGAATATACAAGTCGTTTAAAAAATAGAAGAGAAATAGCTGAGCAAGAACTTAAAAACTTTAGTGATACTGAGCAAACCTTTACTGACAATTTTCTTCCTAGATTCTGGGACGTTAAAGTTGTTGATAAAAGGCGCAATGAATTAGAAAGTATTATTGCAAGATGGTATACAAATAATCCTACTGTATGGCGTTTTGAAAATGGTAAGTGGTTGCAAAAAAAGTTTAGCCCTGATGCGGATGATATTAGGCAAAGAGCAAAACAAACTGTTGATAATATTCTTAATGACCCAGATCCAACTAGTGATTCAAGTATTGCTTATGGTTATGGTAGATCTAAACATTTTAGACACCGCAAATTAGATATTCCAAATGAATTAGTTTGGGATTTTATTATGCAAGATCCTATTGCTATAATGAAAACGTATACAGCTAGGGTTGCCCCAAGAATAGAATTTAAAAAACTATTTAATGGACAAGAGCTTGAAGATGTAAACTTTCATCTCAGAAGAGATGCTATGAAAAGAGGTTTATCAGATGCAGAAATAAATAAACACATGAGAGATTTTAATCTTATGTATGATCGTATTGCTGGTGCTGTTCTTAGAAATCCATCAGCATTTAATCAAAATGCTGCTTACATTATGAAAGAAGCGGCTGCTACTAACTATATGGGATCTGGTTGGATTGCTGCTGTTCCTGAGTTTGGTCGTGTAATGATGGAGCATGATGGTCAAACAATGATTAAAACTATTTCTGCTTTGCTTGATAGAGAAACTTTAAAGATGGCTGCAAAAGATGTTCGTCTTAGCGGTGAAGCTATTGATATACTAAAGGGTAGTGCGTTTGCTCGATTAGTTGACGATATGGCTAATAATGTTGATGCAAATGAGTTTTGGAATAAAGCACGAAATGCTTTTTACACATTAAACGGTCTTGGTCCACTAACTCAGTTAAGCAAAACTCTTGATGGTATTGCTCGAGCGCATACAATTATAGATAGGTCAATAAAGCTTACCGAAAATAGAGCAACTGTTTTTGATAAACAGTGGCTCTCTCGATACGGCATTGATGAAAAGAAAGCAAAACAAATTGCAGAATCTCCTTGGGAAAGAACAAACAATGGTTTGTATCTAGCTAATACAGAGCAGTGGGGTAAGCTTAATCTTAAAAAAGTAACCGCTGAAGTTAGAAAGTCTTATAAGATTTCAGATAAACCAATATTTAAAATGACTGAAAAAGAACTTCTTAATCGTTTTAAAAATGAATTTGATGTTGATAGAATTGTTACTAATCAAAAAGAAGTTGATGCTGTATGGAAAAGCCTTGGTAAATCAAAAAGCGTTATGGGTACAGCTATAGAACTTTCTGATGGAACGCATCAAGTTTACTTAAATCGTAGGAATATGAAAGCATACTATGATGCTTTTGAACAAAAAGGAAAAGTAGCAAAAGAAGAAAGAAAAGCAGATCTTGTTCAGGCATTAGCTGAAGGCGTTATATCTGAAACACAATATTACCATGCTTTAGTAAAGATAGAAAAGGCCAGTCAAATAAAATCATTTGATGATTATGTTCGTTTTGTTACTTTGCATGAACTTCATCATACTAAATTTAAAATGAATGAAGGTGAGAGACTTCCTAATTACGAAAAAAGAATTGATGATCTAGCTTTTGCTTATATGAAGAATGAGAAAAAGTTTGGCATTGAGCTTGCAGCAGACAAAAGAATGAGGAATGCAGAAAAAGATGCTGAAGATGTTGTTGATACATTTAGATCTGCATTAAACTCAGGAATATTAAATACTATTCTTGCGGCAACTCCAGCAGATAGACCAATAATAAATGATGGTGTTGTTTTTGTTCCTCATCATATTGCAAAGCGTTTTGGTTATGCGGAAGATAAAATGTTTAAAGGCTATTCAAGAATAGAGAATGGTTTTTTAGCTCTGCCATTTCAGTTTTACAGCTACACATTAGCTAATGTAAATAAAATGGTCGGTGCAATGGCTCATGGTCAACTAAAGAATAGAGCTTTAGGCATGACAACAATGCTTGGTCTTGGCTATTTATCAACGCAAATGAGATATTCAATATCTGGTGCAGAGTTTGCTTGGGATGAAATGTCAGCACAAGATAGATTTGCTCGATCATGGGATGCTAGTGGTATTACAGCTTTGTATAGTGATTTGTTTTATCAGACGTTGCATACATCTCTTGCTCTTGGTGGCCCTAATATTACAAATGGTTTTATTGCTCCTAAGTTTCCGCAAAAACCTAGTTTTTTAGAACAAAAGTTACAAGAAAGCACTGGTATAATTGGTTTAGATGCAACAGCTAATATGGCTGGTGCTGGTGTTTCTATATCTTTAGATCTTCTTGGTGGTGCTGCACAGTTTGTAAACGGTGAGTATGGAGAAGGTGCAAAGAACTTTGCTCGCAATCTACCATTTGCTCGAATGTGGTTTTGGAAAGACGACATGAATGCAATTACAAGAATGTGGGCGCAGTAATTTGTACTAGTTTATTTGTGCGTTGTACTTTTTTTAATTTTCATACAATAACAAAGAAAAGGATTTGGTATGACTATAGCTCTTTCTGCTAATTCACCTCGAGTGCATTACACTGCAACAGCAGGGCAAACAGCATTTACTATTCCGTTTGAGTTCTTTGATGATGGTGATGTTGATGTTTATGTAAATGATGTTCAAAAAACAATTACCACTCACTATACTCTTTCTGGTGGTGATGGCTCAACTGGTACTGCTACTTTTGGTAGTGGCCTTACTCTAAATGATAAAGTTACTATTACTCGAAGAATAGACATTGAAAGAACTTCTACCTTTTCTGCTGGGCAAACAATTAATCGAGCAGCATTAAACGAACAACTAGACATATTAACAGCTATTTCCGCAGACAATAAAGATAGATCTGAAAGAGGCATACGAGTTCCAGATAGCGAAAATGCTCCAACCTTAACTCTTCCTAGCTTAGCAACAAGAAAAGGCCGAGTTCTTGGTTTTAACGCAAGCACTGGTGCAATGGAAAATGGGCCACAAATAGCCGATGTTCAAACTATTGCAGAAATTAGTGCTGACATATCAGCACTTGCTGACATTGAAGATGGCACAACATCTACTGATGCAATATCAGGACTAGCCGCAATTAAAGCTAATGTAACTACAGTAGCTGGCATTGCTAGTAATGTAACCTCTGTTGCTGGAAACGCTACTAATATAAATGCTGTTGCGGCTGACGCTACTGACATAGGTGCAGTGGCTGCTAAAGCTACTCAAATAGGTTTGCTTGGTACTGCTGATGCTATTTCTGATATGAATACTCTAGGTACTTCTGATGCTGTTAGTGATATGAATACATTAGCTGCAATTAGTTCTGACATATCTGCTGTTGGAGCAAAGGCTTCTATAATCACTTCTACATTAGCTACTAATTTAACAACTGTATCTCCACAAGTATCAACACTTCAATCACTTGCTGGTATATTTTCTGGTACACAAAGTCTTACTGTAACAGTTGCTAGTGGATCTTTGTATGGCGGTGGTGGAACAGGAAATATTTTTTATATAAATGGCTCTGCCAATCCACCTTTAACTCTTGTTCGAGGAGTTACTTATACATTTGATGTTAGTAATTCTTCAGTATCTGGTCATCCATTAGCATTTAAGGATTCTGGCGGTAATGCTTTTACTACTGGTGTTACTGTTACTGGTACTGCTGGTAGTTCTGGAGCAACAGTTGTTATTGCTGTTCCTTCTACTGGTACAATGCCAGCTTCATATTATTGCACAAGTCATGGTGCTGGCATGGGTAATACAATTGCTACACAAACTAATGATATAGCAATTGTTGCAAATGATATTGCAAACGTAAATACAGTAGCAAGTAACATTGCAACTATATCACAAAAAGCATCAGTGGATGAGGCCACTGCTTTAGCCATAGCGTTAGGAGGCTAGACAATGGCAAATACATTTAAAGTAATAACTAGGGATGTAGCGCCAGCTAGTGCTGGTACTCCCGAAACTATATACACAGTACAGACAGGTAGTACGCTTGTTGTTCAAAGTATATTTCTAACAAACGTTCATACGGCTCAAGTTGATGTAACTTTGCAGTTAGTAAGTACAACAACGCAAACATCACAGACGCAAAACACAACAGCGCACTTTCTCAAAGATGTTCCATTGCCAGCTAAAAGTTCACTAGAACTAAACAAAATAAATATGAACGAGGGCGATATTATTAAAGTAGATTGTTCCGTTGCTGATAAAGTTTCTGTTGTGATGAATTACATGGAGATAACCTAATGGCTGGATATATTGGTGCAAAGGTTGGTACGGTCACTGCTAATGCTGCTGATATAAAAGGTGACATAAGCAGCACCGATACGTCACCAGATCTTACCCTTAAAAACACAACTCAAGAAGACACAGATGGTGGACGTGAAAGTACTATTACTTTTAAAGGTGAGCAAACTGGTGGTGAAGAAAGTACATTAGCTGAAATACGAGCTAGTCATGACGGTACTTCTGACGATCAAAAAGGTGATTTAATTTTTAAAACTAATGATGGTTCAGATAACAATACTCCAACTTCAAGATCTAGGATTGATTCTGCTGGTAATTTTATTTTAGTTCATGATGTTAATATTGGAACAGACCCTTCTGTAAATAACTATATTGGTGTAAGCGCACAAGCTACTGGGCAACTTGATGTATCAGGAACATCACCA
>Ga0208159_1000671_pt1 | contig 13420 bp, 19 predicted proteins | sample 9_EtaG_FD_184082 | JGI IMG/M metagenome (GOLD analysis project Ga0208159, IMG submission 184082) | Marine viral communities from the Subarctic Pacific Ocean - 9_ETSP_OMZ_AT15188 metaG (SPAdes) (version 2) | ecosystem: Environmental > Aquatic > Marine > Oceanic | place: Pacific Ocean | collected... | reverse complement strand
GAGCGTTTGAATAATGTTGTTGTCACTGGAACTAATCAGATCAATGTTGACGATACTTTGATTTTTAGAAGTTCTGCACAACGTGAAGACCCTGAGGCATTCCCCCCTCATGGCCTCGACGATGTCAACACTGCTATTGACAGCAGAATGTCCAGTACGGATACATTGATCAATGTTGGAGATCTATTCGCGTTCGGCAGTTCGATAATCCAATGCACAAAGCGTCCAGATGTTCCGTTTGAAAGTCCCCAGGTTGAAGATAGACAGTTTGAATTTATTTGCGTAGAGCAAGGTTTTGGTTATTTTCAAAGTGCTGATGCGGACGCGTTAACTACGGCCAACTCGCCATTCGGGCAGCACTTACAGCGCATAGACATAGCAACTGTCACTAATAACCGCGTCTGCAATCAAACAGAAATTGGCATTAAAAGCGTTGTGTTTAAACGTGTTGATAATTTTGCAAACGTAAACTCAGAGCCACCTGCTGAAACTCTACAGCGGTATGAGAGGGACAAGCAAAGTTTTGCGCTTGGCAGGGTCTCAACTTTCCAAACAAGGTACAGCTTTTTTAAAATAGAATTTAGAGAGGTTGGCGTTAGCAATAACACGGTCTTTACAGATATTTCAGCGGGGCAAATTTTTGCAGTACGCGGCAGCAACTCTCAACCCCAGTACAACACAATACGCATAAATCACGACCCTGGCCAATATGAATTCAGGATCGTACCTGTAACTGGAAGTACGGCTGACGGGCTTTACGTTGACAATGATATCCAATCAAACTATGTGCAACTTTTGTCAGGTTCAGGCAATAGCGTAATTTTTGCAGGAGGCAATACTTATGTCAGCTACACGGGAGTGCAAACAAAGATAACAGACTCAAAAGCATCTAATGATGAGTTTCTATTCAAACGGGTAGAAGCTGGAACGTCTGTTGATGGGAAAGTCAAAAGCTTGAATTTTTACGATGTTGGCGAGATGCCTGCAGGCGCTAACTGGGATTTGATTGAAGGGCCTTTTGTTAATCAAAATGCGGTCACTGCAGAATTAACGACGGGTGTATATGTCAACGTCGACAACCCCACAGCGCCAGGGGCTGTGTTCGCTATGTGGGAGGGAGTAAACGTAACTGACGAAACTGGGTCTGTGTATCAATATGAATTAAGCGATTTTGTGAAGACTGTCCCAGCTGTCAAAAAATGGGAAACAAGCGAACCAGGCCAACTTGTTCGGACAAGCGGCACTAATGATTATTATATTCAGTTCGATTCTGCCGATAATTTTGTTAATGCGTTCTATAACGGAGCAAACGTAACTAACCTTGTCGAATTTCCTAACACTCAAATTAACCATAATGCTCTTTACAGGATTCCAGACAACTTTGCGCTCGATGTTGAACCTGCCCCTGGGGTTGCGACCCCGATTGAGGTAGACGTTTTTCAAGACAGCGTGTTTGATACTGTTAACCAGCGGCCTGCATATTTTGGCGTATGGATTACAGTCACAGGCGTTAATGCTTTTTGGAACGGAGAGTTGGTTACAGGCAGGGCTGCGCCAGACCTAAATATCGCAGGCATTCAATACATCATCGGCAATGAGCGATACACTATTGGCACAACAAGTGTTAGGGGAATTAGCCGCGTAAATGTAACGCCGCCCTCATCAGGCAACAAATTTTATTCGATCGAAAAAGGCAGTTATGTAACTACTAGGACAGCTTTAAATTTATACAAACTGGGCAAATACGAATTTAACCAAGATTTTGTTTCTGGGGGCAGCCCGGCCGAATACAGTCATCAAAGCTATTCTGGCAACGGCTCTGGCTTCAAGCTCAATGCGTCAAGCCTTGCGCTTGGCCAGTGGCAGTGGGTTATTGCAAACCCCGGCTCTGGTTATGCCATAGGCGATGTTCTGCGTTTTCAATTTGCCGATAACACCGAGGTTGAGGTGCAGGTATCAGAAATCGACTCTGCAGTTGTGGAAGGGGTAAAGCGTCTTCATCTCAATCCTAAAGACGCGATTGCTGATTACCCTAAATTTGATCTTGAAAGAACTAGCCACCAAGACGGCCCAGAGCATGAAGTAGTTTTTTGCAATGAGCTTGTGCGTAGCGTTGACGAAAATAAAAATGTCATTGCTGCTCAGTACAATGATCTGTCATTGCTTGGCCTGCGGGTGCTGGCGGGCAAGGATTGGACTTCTATGGGTCAATTTAGTGCCTACATCAAAGAAGGTTTAGCGGTGGAGCGGTTGATCAATGACGACGGCACTACAGCTTCTCTTACTGCAAGCCGAGCCGCAACCAATAACTTTGCCGAGATCGCCTTTAACCTTTTGGTTAGTGATCGTTTAGGTGCAGGCAAGCGCATCCCTAGGGACACAATTGATCGGGATGCAATGGTGATTGCAGCCAAATTCTGCCGCGCAAACGGTTTTCGGTTTGATGGTGTTGTTGGCGACCGTGTTGGCTTGCGGAAGTTTATTCAAACCAACGCAGCATTTAATTTGCTTGATTTCACTATTGTTGGCGGCAAGTTTTCTTTGACGCCTTCTGTCCCATACAACCCCGCAACATTTTTGATTGAGCCAGCGCAAGACATTACAAAAAATGTTAAGGCTCTGTTTACTGACGGGAACATGAAAGATATGCAGGTAAGTTTTCTGCCGACGCAAGAACGTCAGTTATTTAAAGCGACAGTTACTTACAGGCGAGAAGAGGAAAACGGGTTTTCGTCGCAGCGGATGACTCAGATACGTTTTAAAGATATTGACGGCGGTTCTGATGCAGACCCTGAGGAGTTTATAGATCTCACAAGCTTTTGCACTAGCGTCAAACACGCCAAGCGACTTGCTCAACATAAGCTGTTGTTGCGCAAGCACAGTGAACACGACATCCAATTCAAAACGACACCTAGTTCCGCTCTTGGCTTAAGTGTTGGTGATTACATCAAAGTGATCTCAAACTCGTCACACACGAGCCGTTTTAATAACGGCAGTGTCGATCAGTTCGGTGGCGTCACTTCAACTACAACACTTGCTGATGGCACGTACACGGTCTTCTTCTGGCGGCCAGGCCAAACGCAGGTCGTTGAGGGTCAATTGCAAATAGCAGACGGCAAGACAGGCGACCAGACCTTCTTTGGGTCAATTTTCACCATTAAGATGCAGAACCAGCAAAAACGCATTTATCGGCTAACAAGCCTAACTATTGACGACGGAGGCTTTGTGGAGATTAGTGGTAGTTTTCAGAAAGTAGACCAGGCCGGCAGGTTGGCTATTCTGAATCCTGAAAACGCGCTGTTCGACGTTACGGACTAATGGCTGCAGTAAGTTTCCCAGCATTGGTCCCCAGCAGCCGCTCTTACGCGCCAGGGATATTCCCTGAGCAGCAGTTTCAGTCCCAGAACGGTGCGGTCATTCGGGTCCGTTACGGCAACCAGCGATACAGCAGCAGCTTGTCTCTGACGTTCGCAAACATCACTGATGCAAACGCTGCTTTGATTTTGCAGAATTTTGTGGACGTGATGGACGATGACAATTACGCAGAGTTCAGCGCAAGCAATGTTGCTGGTGGTGCAGCTACTGAACTTGTCCCGTGGATTAGAGAAACGAATAGCCTGCTGAAATGGAAGTACGCATCACCGCCATCAGTCGCAAGCGTTAAGCCAGGATTGAGTACAGTGACTTGTGAGTTCATTGGCGAGCTTGAGGGTGTCTGACCATGGCTAGGTATTACGCGGGTCAAGACGGCAGTGTCGAGCTTGGGGGCAACGCAGTAGCCAAGGTTGTGCAGTGGTCGCTGGCTGCCAACACCGATGCACTAGAGGTGACAACTTTGAGTGAAGACGTGAGGGCTTTCACAGCTGGTCTTCGCACTGCCTCTGGTTCGCTAACTGTTCTGTATTACGACGACGCGCCCGTAAACTTATTGAATCAGGTCAACCAGGACACAGATGCAGATGCTGCGATCACAGCTACGGCACGGCTGAAGTTAAAGTTCGACACTAAATTTTTTGAGTTTGATGCGGTGTTGACCGGTGCTGAGTTGTCTTGTGTTGTGGGTGAAGTCATGCGGGTAAACGTGAGCTACACCATGAGCGGCGATTTCGTCAGCAAGTCACTATGACCGTCTTTGTAGGCAACTCAGGAGTCGTCAAGCTGCGGCGTAGCACGCCAGATCGCACGTTTGAAAGCACAGTAGATCCAAGCGACGTAAACACAACCAAAGACCGTTTCAGCTTTGATTTCCCGGCTGAAATGTTGCTTACTGGTGATTTGTTAGAAATCAAAAGCACAGATGGCGTGAACCTAGCTTTTATTGACGCAGCTGGCTGGGCCGGAGGTAGTCAACTCCCTGACGGTAACTGGTATATCAACGTCGACGAGCTTGGCGGCGTTCGTTTGTATGACACGTTTTCCGATGCTCTTGAAGGGTCAGCAACAGGTCAAGTGGCCTTAGCAGCAATCAGCACCGCCATAAAAATTGAGGTCAGGAGCGTTCAAAGCGCCTACAACATTTTGGGGCTAGTGCGAAATTTTGAGCTAAACAATGACCGCGAAGTAATTGACATAACTGTTTTGGGAGAGGAGTTTCGCAGGAAAGAAAGCAGTTTAATTAGCGGCAACGGAAGTATCGAGTGCCAATTTCATTATGACCCTGATGTAGCTGGCGCGGGTATAACTGGAGACGTAGATGTCCCTTCGTACTTGCATGAGCTGATTTTGCGTCAAAAATTAGGAGCAGAATTTGATGGTGAGCTTTATATCGTTAACAGAGGCAGCAATGCGGACGCTACTACTGACCAGCTTTATTTTGAGTTTAAGGGAATAGTTACTGGCGCTGCAGTCGGGTTAGGCACTGGAACGCTGACGGTTTCCACTTTTCAGTTTTTGACAACGGGGCCAATCGCCATAAAGTTTGGCCAGACTGGGTTGGGATATGCGTTGAAGGAACAAGACGCGGATCGCATTCTGCTTGAGCAGCCTGGAAGCGGTAAGCTAGAGCTTGAAGATTGATCCTGTAGGGGCTTCAGGTAATGGCAGATCAGAAGATCACCGCCCTGACTGAACTTGCCGAAGCAGACGTTGCTTCGACTGACGTTCTGCCAATTGCTGACGTAAGTGCGAGCGAGACCAAAAAAGTCAGTGTCAAGAGCCTGGTTGAGCAGGGCGTTGATTTAATTGATGACGCCAGCATCCCGGCGGCAAAATTATCAGCGATCAGCCCTAGCTCGCTTGGAAGCAGCTCTGGGGCTAAAGAATTTATTGCTGGGCCTACTGGCGCAGGCGGCGCTTATTCCTCAAGAGTCATTGCTGCTACTGACCTGCCTGCAGCGACGGCATCTGCTCTTGGCGGTGCGGCGGCTGGCACTGGCCTCACATCTACCTCTGGAACGTTTTCCGTTGACCCTGCAACTACTTCAAACCTTGGCGGGATTAGCGTTCCAAGCGCCTCTGGCTTAAGCGTTGATAGCAATGGTGCTGTATCGCACCAATCCAGCGTCACTGGTCAAACTAAAAACGGCGTTACGGTCAACGCGTCTGGGCACATTACTGCCGTTGGCAGCATTGCAGCAGCTGACTTGCCTAAGGCAACTACCTCTAATGTTGGCGGTGTTTTTATTGGCAGTGGCCTGAGCGTCACCGGCAGCGGGCAGCTCAACCATACCGACAGCATTACGGGGGGAACCACAAGCGGAATTACTTACAACGATGAAGGTCACATAACTGCAATCACTGCACTGGTTGCGAGTGATTTGCCTGCGGGCACGGCAAGCGCAAAGGGGGCGGTTTCAATCCCCTCTGGAGCGTTATCGGTTAACACCGCTGGCGCGTTGACGCACGACACATCCGGTATTACCGCTGGTACTTATCCTAAGGTCACAGTTGATTCGCGTGGTCACATAACAGCAGGTGCCACTCTGTCTGCTTCTGATATTCCTGACATCAGCGCAGCAAAGCTGACATCAGGAACGATTGAAACAGCCCGAATCGCAAACGACGCTGTAACCGGCGGCAAACTTGCTGATAATTCTGTTACAAGATTTGCGGGGGCCCCTGATACAAATGGAGTCGTTAATTTCGGAACAGCTGATTTTGACGGGCAGTTTTTATACGACTCGACAAACGAAAATCTGTATATTTTTGACGGAAACGCTTTCAAGTCGATTGACATTGTTAGCGGAGAAATTGTTTTCGCCGGAACTTACAATGCGGACACAAACCTTGTCGCCTCAGTAACTGCTAAAGGCACCGCAATCGGCTTGACTGTCGGGCAAGCTTTGATTTCGCCTGCTTCAAGCAACCTCAATCATTATCTAACTGTCAGTGTTTCAGGTACTGGTAGCGGAAATGCACCGTCAGAAGCACTTGCACCGCCAGATTTTCTGATTTCTACGGGGGACAGCTGGCAAGTTCTTGACTTGTCAACGGCGTTGGCTGCTACGTCTGCAAGCAATGTTTCATTTAGCGCCACTGGAAACATTGCGGCAACCAATGTTCAAACTGCAATCGCAGAACTCGACACTGAAAAAGCATCGTTATCGGGTCCAACCTTTACGGGGTCGACAACATTTAGCGGCAATGTGACTCTTGGCACGTCGTCTTCGCTGGTATTTGAAGGCAGCTCTGCCGATGATTTCGAGACTACTTTTGCAATTACAGACCCTACGGCTGACCGCACAATCACGTTTCCTGATGTTTCAGGCACGCTGGTAACGACAGGTGATGCAGGCTCGGTTACTAATGCAATGTTGGCTGGCAGCATCGCACTGACTAAGCTGGCAAACCTGACTTCAGGCCGGTTGATTGTCGGCAACGGCAGCAACGTGCCAACGGCGGTCGCATTGTCTGGCGATGCAACGCTTTCAAATACTGGCGCGTTGACTATTGCTGATGACGCTGTTACCGCAGCAAAGCTAGCTGATACATCGGTTACTGCTGCTGCTTATACAAACGCAAGCATTACGGTTGACGCGCAAGGGAGAATCACGGCTGCATCAAACGGGACTGCCCCTGGCATCGCCAATATAATCGCGGACACTACACCGCAACTAGGCGGCGACCTTGATGTCAATGGCAAGGACATTGTCAGCGTCAGCGATGGTGACATTGAGCTTGATCCAAACGGTTCAGGCCAAGTTATTTTTAAGGGCAATTCAACTCGTGGTTCTGGACAGATCAAGCTGAACTGCGAGCAAAACTCTCACGGAATTCTTCTGAAAGGTCCGCCGCATAGCGCGGCAGCTTCCTACACCTTGACGCTCCCGAACAACACAGGCAGCAACGGCGATGTTTTGCAGACTGACGGCAGCGGCACAACATCTTGGACAACACCGACCACGGGTGGCATTAGCCTGGGGCTAGCACTTGCGCTAAGCTAAAAGCATGGCTGAAACCTTTAACAACGCATCGGTCAAGCTGTCGGGAACGTCAGCGACTGACATCTATCAAGCGCCAACAAGTGCTTCAAGTGATCGGGCGATTATTTTAAGTTGCCTGATTGCAAATGTAGACGGCAGTTCAGCGGCAACCATAACCGTTGCTTTGACTGACGGATCAGACTCAGTATTAAGCACCTTGGCAAGCACAATCACAGTTCCGGCTGATGCTTCTTTAGAGATTGTTGCTAATAAAATTGTTCTTAAGCAGTCGCAAAAAATAAGAGCAACCGCCAGTGCGGGCGGTGATTTAGAAGTCACTTTATCCGCTCTGGAGATTACTTAATGGCAAGGGGTTTTGCGGGATACACTGGTGCTTTGGCTTCGAGCACTACCTCAGAAGTAACACGCGTCGGTGCTTGGACTTTGCAGGAAGTTTATGAAGCTGCGTTGATTGATAAGTGGCCGGCTGCGGTAAGCCAGGAAAGTGTTCAATATCTTGTTATTGCCGGTGGTGGTGGTGGGGGCAGCACTTACTACGGAGGCAGTGGCGGAGGTGCTGGAGGTTATCGCTCTTCATGTGAAGACGATTCTGTTTCTGGCGGCGGAGGCGCTGTTGAGTCTGTTTTTACACTAGCTACCAGTACCAATTACACCGTGACCGTTGGGGCTGGCGGTGCCTTGAACACTTCTGGCAGTAATAGCGTTTTTGCAACTGTGACATCTACCGGCGGTGGAAAAGGTGTTGATCGCGATGCTGGAATTGCTGGCGGTTCAGGCTCAGGCGGTTCAACAACAACTGGTGGCGCTGGGACAGCAAACCAAGGCTATGCGGGCGGCAATGGCAATGGGACTGGAGCAGGCGCTCATGCTGGCGGTGGCGGTGGTGCTGGGGAAGTTGGCGCGGCTGGCAATGTGTCAACGGGTGGCGATGGTGTGGCCAGCCTTATCACTGGTAGCTCTGTAACTAGAGCTGGTGGCGGTGGCGGCGGTTCTTATCTAGGCGCTGGCGGAAGAGCTGGCGGCGCTGGCGGTGGCGGAACAAGTGCTTCAACTTCAGCAGTGGGGACAGCTGGGACGGCAAATACTGGCAGTGGTGGGGGTGGTGGCAACTACGATGGAACGAACAACTATGTGGGAGGTGCCGGAGGGAGCGGGGTCGTAATTCTCAAATACGCAGCCTCACGGACTCTGACGATTGACGCAGGGCTAACTAGCTCAACAACTACGAGTGGAGCTTTTAAAATTACAACTTTTACCGCAGGCACCGGCCCTGTTTCTTTTAGTTGAATCAATGGCACATTACGCATTCCTTGACGAAAACAATTTAGTGGTTGAGGTGATTGTTGGCAAAGATGAAGGGTCAACCGATTGGGAGCAACATTATGAAAGCTTTCGCAAATTAACCTGTAAGCGAACAAGCTACAACACAACAAAAGGCGTCCATACCAAAGGCGGTGTCCCGTTTCGCAAAAATTTTGCTGGCATTGGATATACTTTCGACGCCAGCCTTGATGCGTTCATCCCTCCTAAGCCGTTTTCAAGTTGGGTTCTTAATAAAACAACCTGTGACTGGGACGCGCCTGTTTCGTACCCTGACGACGGGGATATGTACCGCTGGGATGAAACAGGTTCTAAATGGGTAGCTGTTGAGTCATGAATCGACCTGACCCAATGATTCCGGCTAAGCCTGGAGCGCAAGACGTTGAGGCAATGACTAACAGGGTTATTTGGCTAGACGCTTTATATTTGCGTGACAATCGAGATGATCCTGGCCATGAATTTCATGGTCTCTACACTGGTCTAGCGATCAAGTATCAAAACCAATGACAAAACTGCTTGCAGCGACGTTCCTTGGTGTGGGATTTGCTTTTGGTTCAGCTTGCTGGTCACATCCTGCGCCTGTGCCACATAAGCACGATCTAAGCGATGTAGGGGACATGGGACAAAATGGACACCTTTGCATTACCGAACACACAGAAACCGCCTACTGTGGTGTCGGAAAAAACGTACCCCACGTTCACTAATGATCAGATCAATTGTTTTTGGTGCAGCCGCTGGCGCTCTTGCCTTGGCTCCCCTCTCTGCAATCGCTGGCCCATACGCCAACATTGAAGCAAACGCTGGTTGGAGCGGAAGCGACTACAGCGGTTCAGTAACCGACCTGGCGGTAGGTTGGGAAGGTGGTAGCGGTGTTTACAGCTACTACCTGCAAGGCGGACCAGCAATTGTCATGCTGCCTGACGGCGGCGACACTGAGATGGAATTTTCCGGCAAGATTGGCGGCGCAGTGGCTGCTTCTGAGAAGCTTTCCGTTTACGGCGAGATCTCAGGAATTACTGGCGACGACAACAACAGCTACGGCGGAAAAGCTGGCGTCAAGTTCTTGTTTTGATTAGCCTGCTAGAGCGGACCTGAACACACCCGCAGCCTCCCGGTGGGATTTAAATCCTCACACCAAGCCGGGAGGTTTTTTCTTGGAGGCAATTATGCAAAAGTATCTAAATGCTCTTGGCGCGGTTGGCTTTGTCTTAGCTGCCTGCAACACAGCAGTCATTGTCCTTGCGGTAGTGCGCGGCCCTGCAATCATCGATAAAAATTTAAGCAACATCCAGTTGCTGATGATTGAAAAAATGCACGAAACGCTCAGTGAGTCTGTGACTGAAGCAATGCCTGGTCAGATAGGAGAGCTGATGCCTAGTACGACTGGCATTGCTCTGCCGTTTTAGTGCCACAGATTCGCACTATTGGGGTCAACGACATCCGGGTGTGGGACGGGATTCCTGCTTTGTCCGTTCCAAAAGCTCCGCCTGTCACGGTGAATATCGGCGTGCCAACAATCGACATGCCGGCATTTGACCCAATGGACTTAAGGCCAACTGATCCGCCAGTTGACCCAAAGTCGCCTGAATTTCTATTGCCAAATGTGGCTGAGGCGTCTGAGTCATCGACGCCTGAGGCACCAGAGCCTCCATCGCCAGCAACGTTTCAGCTTTTGCAGGCTGCTGTTGACGAGGATCCAAGGTGCCCGCCGCTTCGTGCAAAGGAAGTCGGAACGCTTGTCCAAGGCGGTGCGAAAAGAGTGGCTGGCTACGTGTTGGAGGACTCTAAATGTGTCGTCCTTTATGAAGAGATCACGTTGCCTGAGCAAGTTATAGCAGCAATTCCGTCACTGCCGCAGGTAACTACGGTTGGAATGACTTCAGTGGTAGCTGTAACCGCAGCCCTCACGACACCGATTTTGCTGAAGCTGGTCAAACCTATCGTGAAAAAGATAGGCAAAAAGATCAAGGCTTTGCTGGGTCGTAAGGCGAAACCTGTAAGCGTCTTTGAACGGAGGCGGGCTCAGCGGTTGGCGCGGAAATAGCGTGTCTGTGCGGCAGGACTTGCCCCGGCTTTGGTTTAATCATGACATCAGCGCAGACAGCAAAATAAGGCGATTTAGGATGAAACTCGATGCCTTTGAGTTTAAGATCCCCACAATTTTTTAGGCGGGCAATTTCATACTCAAGCCTTCGAGTCTCCACAAGTTGTTGATGCAGCCGGATGTTAGCATCAGCCATTGCCTTGCATCGCTCTTGAAGCCCTCTATCTAAGGGAATTGTGGCTTGGAGTGACAAACCACCTGACCAGTTGTGAGAATCTTTTTGGTTTGTCCTTTCTTGCATGTAATAAATGATTGACCCTGGATTGTCGAGTATTCCGTCATCGTCCAGGTCAGAAATATCATATACGGGATTAAGAACGTGATCCATGTACGGAAGTTGCCAGCTTTTTGACCTGTTGACATAGGGCGTGATTGTGAGGCTTGGCCCCTGACACTGAATACCGTTGCCGTAAGTATTCTGCAAAGCAGAACTTGGCGCAATCATCACTGCCTGATTGGTCACTGACCCGCTTGAGCTAGCGGTTGGTGCGGCGGTTGCAGACACTCCACCAATTGTTTCTGCGTTAGCAGGGGAGGCCAACGCTATTGCGAGAACGTAGAGATAGTGTCGGTAACTTGATCTATTTCGGTAGTGCGTTCGATTGTTGTTAGGTTGCTCAGACCAGCATTTTTGAGAGTTTCCATGAATTGGAACGACTCTCCAGGGCGCACAATCGACCAATTTGGTTTGTTGCTTGCGTCTAAGCCTGTCCATGAGTCAATAGTTGCTGTGCCTGGGGAAAGCGAGTTGCCGTCATTTTGAATGTTTGTTCCTGAGACTGTGTATTCCCAGCCTGTGTTATAGCTTTCAGAGACAATCGTTTCAGTTACACGACTTGAGGTTTCAGTCCTGCTTGTCATAGATCCACTTGTAAAATTTGGGATCACAGGGGCGGCTTGCGCTGGCTTAGTGAGAGTAAAAAACTCGCCTAATAACCCGCAAAGCAGCAGAAGAAAAACACGCATCAGTCAATGATGAGTTCAGTAACAAATTGTCCGATGGCAAGAGTGTTTGGTCCCCCTGCAGTCACAGTAAGTGCCCCGGATGGCGAGAGCGTGCCTGCCAGGCTGCCTGCAGTGCCTGCCGCTGTTGACTGAAGGCTGCCAAAATTTTGAATAGCTCCTGTAGTGGCCGCTGACGTTGGAATTGCGTCTGCTTGTGTGTATGACTGGCTGAAGCTGAAAGCGTTGCCAGGTGTGTCCTGGGTCACAGCAATAGTGCCTGGGTTGTAAACACCAGAGGTAATGGTTCCTGCTGAAATGGTGTTTGCTGTATGTCCGTCAGTAGTGTCAACGCCTGAGCCTGAGATGCTAAACGAGCTACCGATGCGATTTGCGGTGGTCATCGCACCGCCCACTTGAAGCGATATTGAGCTTTGGATTTTGTTTGTCAGATCAGCGTTTGCTGCTGGGCTGAAAGCCAGCAACGTGATCAGAGGCAGAAAGCGTTTCATTTTGGTGGCTCCTTTGACTCAATCTTAGGCGGCTGTTTTTTCTGCTGACCATTTGCTTTACGCTCGATTCCGAAAGACGCCATGGACCCCGTCAGCAAGCTCGCAACGAAAGTATTGTCCATCTTCATCTCAGGGAAGATGCCTAGGTAGGAAACAGTCAGAAGCGTTGCGGACCAGAACAGAACAGCGCATTTCACAACGTCAGCGATTGCGATGCCTTCCTTGTCTTGGTTTTCTTGACTTTCTTGCGGTTCTGCCATGATGGAGTCAGTGCCAAGGTCGAAGCATGGTAGAAGTCTGGGCTGCTGCAGCAGGTGCGTCAATCACCGTGGCTGGGCTTGGAATCACAGGACTAAAGCAACAGAACCAGCAGGGCAGAGACTCATTGGTGCGTTTGACGGTTGCTGTAGACAACCTCAGTCGTCAGCTCGATGTGCTGCATACAGACATCAGAAGCGTCAATCAAGAGATTTTCGCAAGGCTTGCTGAACTTGAGGCGTCAGTGGCAAGGCTTGAGGGCCACGCGAACAGAAACTAGACTTTCAATAGTTGAACCATTCCAATGTTTTTGATCCTGAAGCCAATTCTTTTTCGGTTTTTGCGGTCTGAAAGTTTAAAGCGTTTGGTTGTAGATCTAGTCAAGGCATACGCCAAGCGAAGCGACAACACTGTTGATGATGCTGTTGCCTCCTTCTTAGAAAAGAACCTATTCCCACCAGTGACTAGCAAATGATCCGCAAGCGCATCGTCTTTGCTGTTTTTGTTGGAGCGATGACGATGCTGTCTGGCGCAATACTGTCTGGCGCTGCGCTTGTCTATTACACAGGTTTTCTTGATGGCACTAAGCAATGTCAAGCGGGAAAATTAAAATGATGCCTCGCCTAGGGAACCTGATGAGCCTCGCGTTGCTCCCCTTTTTCTCGTTCTTCAGATCTGACAGCCCGCATCAACTCGCTGCAATTAAGGAGCTGGAAGATGCGATGCCTGAAGAGTTGTTAGCTGAAGATGCGGCTTGGTTTGAGGCGTGGAAAGCTAGTGGCATTGCTCAGAAAGCAGTTGTTCCTTATGTTCATCAACTGGATTTTGCAACCAACGGGCATCGGCGATGTTTAGACGCATCAGCGGCAATGTTGGCTCTTATGTACGGCAGGGTGAACAGC
>Ga0208159_1000669_pt1 | contig 13427 bp, 24 predicted proteins | sample 9_EtaG_FD_184082 | JGI IMG/M metagenome (GOLD analysis project Ga0208159, IMG submission 184082) | Marine viral communities from the Subarctic Pacific Ocean - 9_ETSP_OMZ_AT15188 metaG (SPAdes) (version 2) | ecosystem: Environmental > Aquatic > Marine > Oceanic | place: Pacific Ocean | collected... | reverse complement strand
TATCAACCGACTTGAGGAGCGACCAGAGCAACAGGAGTTGACTCGGCAGCAGCCAGATCAAGTGGGAAGTTGTGAGCGTTACGCTCGTGCATAACTTCCATGCCCAGGTTAGCACGGTTGAGCACGTCTGCCCAAGTGTTAAGGACACGACCCTGACCATCAAGGATGGACTGGTTGAAGTTAAAGCCGTTCAGGTTGAACGCCATGGTGGACACACCCAGTGCAGTGAACCAGATGCCAACTACTGGCCATGCAGCCAGGAAGAAGTGAAGACTTCTAGAGTTGTTGAATGAAGCGTATTGGAAGATCAGACGACCGAAGTAGCCATGGGCTGCAACGATGTTGTAGGTCTCTTCTTCTTGACCGAACTTGTAGCCGTAGTTCTGGGACTCAGACTCAGTGGTTTCACGAACCAGTGAGGAGGTAACCAGTGAACCATGCATTGCCGAGAACAGTGAACCACCGAAGACACCAGCCACACCAAGCATGTGGAAGGGGTGCATCAGAATGTTGTGCTCAGCTTGGAAGACAAGCATGAAGTTGAAGGTACCGGAGATACCCAGGGGCATACCATCAGAGAATGAACCTTGACCGAAAGGATATACCAGGAAGACTGCGGATGCAGCTGCAACAGGTGCAGAGTAAGCAACACAGATCCAGGGACGCATACCCAGTCTGTAGGACAGTTCCCACTCACGACCCATGTAGCAGAAGATGCCAATGAGGAAGTGGAATACTACCAGTTGGTAAGGACCACCATTGTAGAGCCACTCGTCAAGCGAGGCGGCTTCCCAGATGGGATAGAAGTGAAGTCCGATTGCGTTGGAGCTAGGTACAACAGCACCAGAGATGATGTTGTTACCATAAAGGAGCGAACCAGCGACAGGCTCACGGATGCCGTCGATGTCCACAGGGGGAGCAGCGATGAAGGCAACGATGAAACAGGTGGTTGCAGCCAGAAGAGTAGGGATCATCAGGGTACCGAACCAACCGACATAGAGACGGTTGTTGGTTGATGTTACCCACTCGGTAAAGTTATCCCAGCCTGACTGGCGGGACCTTGAAAGAGTTGAAGTAGCCATTGATTTGAAAAAGGGTTATGTAATAGTACGGGGTGGTACTGGGTATAGTATTCCCACTCTACCCTCCAGAGTGGGTATGAAAGACTATTATTTTGACACGCTGTTTAGTCTTGGTAAGGCGTGTTGGATGGTGAGGAAAACCTCACCTCGTCCATGTATTTATATTAAGGGGCTACCGTCCTTCTGTCAATACCCGTATGCCAGTTCAATGACTGAACGATGAAACGTACTCCAACATCTTGTTTAGATACTCATCAGCTACCTTTTTATCCTTCCTAGGAATCTCATCTCTTGTATAAAGTTCTTCCTTTAGTCTGTAGATCCTTGATAGGATCTCATATTTCATAATTTTTCCACGGGGCATTTGTCCCACTCCCTTCATAATTGTTGTCAATAAACTTTCGTCTCTTTTCCCAGGTGTCTTTCTCTCCGTAGATATGACCTTTCTTATGTACAGGATTTACACAATCAGGAGATTCCACCAAACCACAGACGAGGTTAGATAAGGTTTGATCATCTCCAATGAGACCAGTGCTCCAGTAGTGCTGTCCATTTAACCACTTCGCTCCGCATTTACTACAAACTTTACTCTTTAATTCTAGACCAGTAGTTACCTCAGGGTCCATTGTTGTAACTTAGGGATACATAATTATTTACGGGTTTTACTATCTCTTAAGATAATAAGTGTCCTGTGATACACACATTTAAGTTTCTAAATATACATAGTCTCTATGAGAGTTGTATGAAAAAAGCATTTATTGCTTTTGGAATGTTATTGTTGACCGCCGGAACTGCAAACGCAGGCGGACTTGTTCATAGTATGTCTTCGTCAGTTCAACTTACCGTTGATGCTGCAAGAACTACATCTACTAGGCTAGGTTCTCAGTATTCTATCTCAGGCAGTGGAGTAAATACCACTGACGGAACTACTGCGGGCACCGTATCTGCTGGAACTATCACCAGTGGTGTCATGGCTCCTGGAACGATTGCTGCAACCCAGGCATCAAACGGAAATGCATTCTCGTACTCTACTTCTTATATTCAAGGTGATGCGGTACCAACCTCTGCTCCTTCTGTAGGTGCTGTTGGTAACTTCTCTAGTCAAACTTCTTATGGTGCTGGTGCAGCTGGTGACCTGGCAGGTACTTTGAGTACTGCTGGTGCAATCGGTCTGACCGCAGGTGGTGCTGGTACAAGCGCAACCGGACAATTCGTTTCAGAAATTACTGTCATTGACTGAGGACCCTCGCGATGACCCATTCTGGAAAGATGATGCGGTCTATTGTGACGTGTGTGGTGGTAACCTTTACATCAAGTGCCACTGCATTGGCGGTCCCCGTAGTCCCGAACTTCACGCAGGGCAGCATGACGAGTCACACCGAGACGACATCGACGGTGACTGAGACTATTAATTCAATGGATTATAACACGGGATATCAATACACTGCAACAGGTAGTGGTATCACTGTAAACGGTAATCTATCTCCTGGAACAGGAGCAAATTCCGTAAATATTAATGGAGTGACTTCACAATGGACAGGAGTAAGTTCCAAACCCGCCTACGTTCAAACGATTCCGGGAGCTGCGTTTCAGTTCACGGAGACTTACAAGGGTCCAGGGTTGAGCAATCATACGATCATCCAAAGAGAAACAACCGTAACAAGTGTTACAGATACTACAAGTATCTTCCAGCAATAGTATCATTATTCTTTGCTTGTCCTTCTTATGCTGAGACTGTTGGTGGAGTGTCTGCTACTGCTTCTCCTATTGCTAATTCCTCAGGCAGTGTTACAAACCAAGCTATACAAGTCCTTCAGGGACCTTACATTACAAATACCTATGGTGGAGGTATCCAATGTCAAGGTGCCACCCTTAACATTACTCCCTTCATAACAGGGTCTGGATCTTTCCAGTCACCCTATGAACCATACTATAATGATCCTGTGTATGATATGAGGGATCTAGATGAGGATGGTTCTTTAGATAACCCAGGTAATATTCTCTATCATGTTCCTACACGAACAGGACAGAAAGATAGTTATAATTTGTCTTTAGGTATATCAGCCACGTTGTCTAATCCATTAGACAAAGAATTACAAGAGCTGTGTAAGAATGCAGCGGTCACACAGATTGCAATGCAACAACAACTCACAGCCAATAAGAGATTGGACTTTGAGATTGCAAGACTCAAGAACTGCGGTGAGTTAATTAAAGCTGGTATTATGTTCAGACCAGGAACACAGTATGCTAAAATTTGTCAGGACGTAATGGTTACTAATCCTGGTGGTGTCATACCACAGCACGTTCATTCTATTCCTTCCCCTTCAACTTCCGAATCGCGTGGTTCCGAATCCGCTGCTGTGCTCGGCGGTCCCTTGCAGATTCGACGGTAACTTTTTTACCACGGATAGCTGCGATCTTTTTAATCACTTTCTTTGTCACTGGTTTGACTACCTTAAGTAATAAGTCAGCCAGTGGTTTTGCTAACAGAGCTGATGTGGTTGCAACAACTGCGATAGATGCTGTAGTAGTAATGGCACCTGCAGTAGGTATAGCCTTTACAATTTGATCTGGTATCTTTAGATCTTCTTTGACTGGTATGCACTCAGTACCTACCAATCTATATTCAATAATCTTTTTAGTTCCACCATCCACCAGTGTTCCGATAGGCTCTTTTAATGCTTGAGCCTCTGTCGGACACTTAACCTCCGGTGTTGGAGGAGGTTTTACTTCAGGAGTTTTGGGAACAGGTGGTGCAACTGGTTGTTCTACTGGAGGAGTCTCCGCAGGACCAGTTATAATCATCTGTTCAGGTTCATAATTAATAGCGTTATAACTGGGAACCCCAGGACCGCAAAGCGTAACCACGCCCTCAGGGTCATCCCCAAAAAGTGCTTTTGATCCATTGTTATCATTGCGAGCTTCTACACATCCAGGCATATCAACAATTGGTAATCCAATGTTGACAGTAATTGGAGGATTAAGGGAAGATACTACTGGAGGAGGTAAAATCTGAGAGTCTACCTTCGGTATCCGTAATTGTCTTATCTGTATCGGTTTGATATCCATCTAAGTCACCTACAATAACCGACGCCTTTGCTTGAAGCGTAGTAGGACATGGGACCTCAGCTACAGTTGCATGAACTGGTGAGGCAAGTAATAGTAAAAACAACATGGTTCATCTCAGAATGGTAATGCAGCACCACCACCAGCAGGAGCACCAATAGCACCACCTGTTGCACCAGGAAGTTCAGGCATTGCACCATCTACCAAACCAGGAAGCATACCCTTCACTGACTCAGACACACCATTGATCATTTGAACCTTGAGATTATTGACAATATTATCTTTCTGAAGGTACAAGGTGGTACCACCAACAACCAAACCAAGCGAAACACACCCAGAGAACAGGGCTACACCATTGATAATCTTTTGCATGAGACCATTACAGCTGAACTATGTATGATTCACATCACATGTAAAGTCTAAAGATGATCCATCATACTCAGTATCAGGAATGAATGGATCACCCCCACACACTGCACTTCTACACGAGCGTTCCGTGAAGCCTTCTGACTTCTCGTAGGGCTTCGAGATCCATGTTTTTAGTTCCCCCGTCGTATTCATGAGCATATCCTTCTTTTATCATTTGTTCATTGAGGGACACGTCTGAGTCCCCAATGTATAACCACCCAAGAAGACGGCCATATTTACCAACGCCACCGTCAAGTTCAGTCCTAATAATGAGATCATCGTCACCAGCCACAGCACTTTCGAGCTTCTCTTTGAGCCAGTTGGTTGCGTCGATTCCAAGAGCCTTCTCCTCTAGATTTCGTGTTCTCTTCTCCGGCGTATCAACTCCTGCAACTCTAACTCTTTCTTTCTTGTATAAATCAAACCCCAAATCAATGGTGACATCAATAGTATCACCATCAACCACACGGTTTATCTCCAAACAACGAAAGTTGTAACATGACTTCCTGCTCGGCGGTGTCATCGCTCCCATCTTCCATCTCCTGATGTGCCATCTTTAGTATGTAGTAGATGTAACCAAGAGCCATGAAGAAGCATATACCTACCATGGCATTGACTATAGGGACATATTCATACATCAAACTTAAATGGGAATGGGTATTTGTTGTGATGACATAGATCTTCTCCATCAATCCTTCTGATATCATTGATGGCACCGATGTCATCAATACGATATTCTTTTACGAACTTTTTATTCTCGAAGATAGAAATATGAGCGTCACCAAATCCTCTATAATGTCTCTCTTGTGGTGGGAAGTGTCCAACTGCAACTGTATTTTCATCACCAGCCATACCTCTCATAAAACTACTGAGGGAAGGCTCATAAATTGATTCTGAACCAAACTTTATCCTTTGTTTGTGAGTATCAAGACATGCAATGATGTCACCATTCAAGTAAATTCCATGGGAACTTTTAAGGTCTGTATCTATGAGGGATTCTTTTTCTCTTGTGTCTAAATTTAAGACCAGAATTTTACTTGTCCTACGGTGTCTGTTATGCAGCATGACGTAGAGGAGATTATCTCTGACAACAACAGAATTAACATGATACTTATGAGTTGGTTGAAAGTTTCCCCAACCATCGTCGATGTGAAATGTCTCATGACTATAATCTTCAAGATTGATAAACCTAATACAATCTTGTCTGGTCATAGTTACTATGATTTGATTTTCATAATAAACTATTTGATGTGTATTTTGATCCAGAATTCCATTTATACTTTTTACAAACTTTAAATCCGAATCATAGATCAACAAATTTGAACGATTGGCAATAAAGATCGTGTCCTCATTCCAAGTGATTCCAAATGGTCTGTGTGGTGGTCTCTCTTGATTAGAGGTATTATCGAGACCACGTTCATCTGTTTCTATTTTCAATACAGTTTCTGTATCAGTATCAAACAATGTCAATATATCATCTTTACTGTCAGATGTAATAGCGAGTTTCATAAGTAACCACCCCAGATCTTCCACAGATCTCTAAAATAAAAATCAACTTCAGTTAAGTTTCCAAGAGGAACATTTTGTTCCTCTGTCTCAGCCCACTTCTTACAGAATTTACTGACCTCATGTGAATCCCTAACCGAGTTCACGCCATACATTCTTGAAAAAGAACACATAGCAAAGTTATATCTCATAGTAAAGTCAGTCTGATCAGTCACCGAAGTGTTTCTCCAATACATCTAGTCTTTCTTCTTCCTTAGCAATCATATCAATCTGGTCTTGAACAGCAGCAAGGATATCAGAATGTTCACCGATGCCTACAGGGTTATGTAGGTAGATGTCAATATTTGCTTTTGCCTTTTCGATGTTACCAAGTGCTTGAGCCCTGAGAGCTTTGACAATAGTTCTTCTCATTTGTATAGTCCTTCTTTAATTATTATATCATTTGACGTGAATTTGTCCAATCATTCCTGCACCTTGGTGAGGACCACAGAAGAAATCATAATCTCCTGCATCAACAAATTTAATATCCTGCGATTCACCAGGATTAAACATCAGTGATTCTCTTGACAGGTCAGCTCTTCCCTCAACAATAATGTTGTGAGGTGGAAGCATTCCATTGACAAAGTGTACTGTTTCACCCGCTTCAATAGTGATGTCAGATGGATCAAAAATTAAGTTTCCGTTTGATCCCATACTGACATCCACAGCCCAAGCAGGAAGGGCAAGAATTAGTGTAGCCAGAAAAACAAAAAAGAATTTCATATATCAATTACTTGACTACACTATCTATTCACATCTTATATGTGTCGTCGGACTTTTGTGTTGGAACAATAGTAAATGTACCTGGTTCTACTCTAATGGTTTGACCAGGTGCAGTCTCTGATGCTTTCTTAATCAGATATTCCATGTCACTCTTTGTGACTCCACCACCAGCTGCTGCTCCATTCTTCTTACCAGCCTGGACACCAAACGTTGCTAGAACCCCGGTAAAGACTGAGGCGATGAAGGTGGGGTCGAGCTTCTGCTCTGGGATTCCAAGTGCAGGTGGTAGTTTAATGTACGCCAACGTGAGGATTCCACCGCTCCATACAAGAATACCAAGCCTGACAAAAGTAGACAGAATTGCAAGTTGTTCTTCTTTATCATCTGCCGCCTCTTTAAGTTTACTCAAAGGACCCTTCTTTTTAGGTTCTTCCTTCTTTACTTCCTCTGACATGGTATCTATACAAGGCATTAATATTTAGAAAAAAAGGGGCCGTTTAGCCCCTTGCACCTTGATAAGCTGGTGTCATCATACCACCATCAGGTGGTCCGTCGTCTTCATCCTTACTGGCAAGTGCCAACATAAGGAAGTATGGAGTAATGATGAACACCAGTGTTTGAAACAGTGTCCAATCGTAGGTCATTTATTAGACCCCTTCACTACTGCGATGATAGGAATCAACATTAGTAGTGCTGCTCCTACAAATCCCATCACCAGATACCAGGAATGATTTGACCTGATACTGCGTAGCTACCCATGGCTGCGACGACACCCAGCATGGCTGCCCAACCGTTAATGCGTTCTGCCTTTTCGTTCATTTGTTTTCTCCAAAGTGTTGTTGTAAATAACGACTCTGCCATTTTCATGAGTGAAAATAAGTTCATCATCATGTGCCCAACAGAGTTCTTCGTATAGGGCGTTCAATCTCTCCATGTCTTCATAGAGTTGGTTTGGGTTTGTCATCAATACAAATACTCTTCTTGATCAGATAAGATTACACAATCACTTGTAGGATAGGTGACGCAGAGAAGGCAGAGACCTTCTTCTAGTTGATCGTCATCAAGGAATGATTGCTCTTCGTTGTCAATCGTTCCACTGATTACCTTACCAGCACATGAGGAACATGCTCCGGCTTTACAAGAGTAAGGTAAGTCTAGTCCCGCTTCTTCTCCAGCCTCAAGAATGTATTGATCCTCTTCACAATTGAATGTGGTTTCGGTTCCATCAGGTTGCTGGATGGTAATAGAGTAAGACGCCATCGGTTTCTTGTCTAGGTAATTTATACTACTATATTGTATAAAAGTTACTGACCAATGTCAAGTATGTGTCAGATTCCAAACACACCAAAGAAGAACAAACTTCCAGAAGTTGCGTAGGAAAGAACCGCAGCAACGAAACCAATCATGGCTGTACGGCCATTCAGCTTCTCTGCTTTCTCAGCATATGTTTCATAACCGTAGCGCTCAGCTGCGGTCTGGTCAATGTACATACGAGGCTCTTTAGCCCACATATTTTGCTGACCTTGATCATTAGAACTAACAGTCACAATAAAACTCCTGTGAAGTATTGTTACATTATATATAATTTCTTAACATTTGTCAACACTGTCAGTCTGAATACTGGCACACATCGGGGTTATCTCTACAAAATTCCCTGACATGACCGTGAATATCATGCTCCATCCTGTGATGGTAGGAGATATGCATGAGTTGTATAAAAGAAAGAATCCCTGTACATCCTACGAGAAGGAGTACAAAGGGATTGAATAGAAGTTTAGATATCTTCATCTACTGTGGGGGGATTAGGCCAGTCTGGAGGACACATAGGAACACTGTAAGGATCCTTCGTAACAAAGTCAATGGTTTTTTGTGTAACCAACACTGGAGGTTGTGGACTTGGATCCCATACGGATGGCATGTCCAACCACAATTTACCTGTCTCTTCGTCTGGTGTGATACTCATCACACATAAATCGGGTACTTGATAGTCCATAAAAAAAGAGGGCCACTAGGACCCTCATATTATAACACGTTATCCGTGAATCAGAAACTGAACTTAACGCCCAGCTTACCACCTACGTTCAGGTCATCGAAGTCCTGGTCAGCAGTCAGCATGGAGAGTTCGCCATAAGCACCGAGTCTTTCGGTGATAGCAACGGAAGCGCCAACCTTACCGGAGATTTCGGTTTCGGTCTCTTCGCCGTCAACAGATACCAGAGCAGGACCGCCTTGGACATACCAAGCAGCGGACTCACCCAGGTCACCCTCGTAGCCGACATGCAGATCGGTTACAGCACCACTGTAGTCATCACCGACCCAACCAGCGTTGGTTTCGACGTTGACGTAGGGACCTGCAAGGGCAGCGCCTGCGGAAAGTGCGGAAGCAGACAGAGCTGCGAATACAGATTTGAACATTAGTTTTTACCTCGTTTTTACTTGTGGAATGGTTACCCACAGATGGAAAGGGAATCGACAACTCCCTGTTTGTTACCCTTTGTAAAAATTGACAAAAGGTTAAGTATATATACCCGTCAAGAACTTGGCGGGGTATTTTGTTGATTCTCTGACGCACCTGATATCCTACCGAGGTAGGGATCAAAGTTCATCAATTCATCAATAGACATCTGGGCTCCAGCCTGTGACCAGAAGTTAAACTGAGCCTGATAGTTACTCTTGTGGAATACCTCCACATGGTCCTGGTGAATACTGGAACCCAGTTCTGTCTTGTATAACAAAAGGGGAATGGCGTAAGTGTTACCAGAGTTGTAGATGAGATCATCAGCAACTGGTCTGGGTCTTACATCATTATCAAGTTTGTACTTGTTACCTCTACAGTGGAGACGAATTAACTTCTCCGCATGATGTCGAGTAATCAAGTAACATGCAGTAGAGAATTCATTGACGAATCTCTTGTGGATTTTGACATGGACATCACCTGTACAGATGATTGAGATCTGACAAACGTCCCAGTCATAAGGAATCTTACCATAGAAGTCCTTCCATGTAAAGTTCCAGAATCTGACTAGATCTAAATCACAGTCATCCTCCATCATGATCGCTACCGGATCACCACTCTCATAGAACTCCTTGATAGCCTTGAGGTGTGATGTCACGCAACCAATCTCACCCGACTGACACATGTCAGGATACCTACCCTTCAGAATGTCTCCTAGATCGTCTTCACGACCATCGTAAGCGGACACACGGGTATAGTTTTCAATCTCCCAGTACTTAAACTGGTTAGTCATATACTCCCAACGTTCTGGTTGATCATCAAGGTTGATGCAATAGATCTTGGGAAGACCTTGAAGTTTATAAGCACCTTTGTTTCTGTCCATCAAATAGTCTCCCAGTGTCGGGGGTATAAATCTTTGGTATTTAAGTGAGCGTTGTTAGGTCCGAACCAGACTTTAGGTGCAATGACTTTACCAGTGTTTGCCAACCATGCACCCCACCATGAGAATGAAGAGTTGGCAATGATGAAGTCACTACACTGTGTCATCAGGTAGAGATCAATGTAGGAACTATTACCTCTGGAGATAATGAATCTATCTGGTTTGAATAGTTCCTGTTCTGTAGCCCATTCAGGATCGTCTGTGAAGATGATTACATCTCTCCTTACCTCAAACTTACTTAACGCCTTCTCGTACCATTCTAGGGGGAGATTGTGATGATTACCACTATTGATTAGGAAATCACCACGACGTATGTGTAGAGCGATAGGATCGTTGAATACACTTTCTACAATCTCTTTACACTCATCAACAAATGGTTTCTTGAATGTAAAGTCCTTACGGATCTCATCAGAGATGTGTTTAAAGTATTTCTCTGTCTGAAAGAATCCAAATAGGTTACAGTTGTCTGGACATTTGTTGAATAGTTTTTCGTCAAACTCAAAACCACCCTCTCGGATGTCCATTGCTTTGATCATACCCCTTTTACAGTCGAGTGTAAAGGGGACATCCAATTCAATATGGAGTTTGTTACCGATACCGTCATCAAAGATCTCATCATGATCGGGGATCATGAAATCATATCCGTTGTGTGTGGCGATACCTTTAGTCGAAGCATACTGGAACATCTGGTTACCCAGTTGTCCCAACTTACCGAGATAGTTAAACGTAATCATTCTTCATCGCATCGAATACTTTGGCAATACCATCTTGAAGATTGGTTGTAGGTAACCACCAGTCTTTGATAAACATATTAGCATCATTCCTCTTATCAAGTTGTACACTGTCCTTTGCAATACCAGGTGTGATCTTGATTGGTCTGTTGATCAGATTAAACTGACCCATGATGATAGCAGCAACTTCCTTGATACTTGAAGAATTAAATGATGTGATATGTAATGGATCTTCAGGTTTGAAGTCTGTGTAATGCATCATGATAGTCTCAAGAGCCTCACAACAATCTTCAGCATACAGGAACTGTCGTTCTTCTGTGCCATCCGTCATCATATCAAAGTCACCATGTTCAAACCCCTTACGGATAAAGTCTGTAATAACATGTGATTTCTCATGGTCTTTCTCAATACCATACACGTTCCAAAACTTGACAGTCAGACCACCAAGTGTAGAGGTGTACATCTCACCTACTCTCTTCATAACACCATATGGAGAGTAAGACATGTTACTCATCTGTGAGGATGCAAATACAAATCTCTTATTAGTTTTCTCCAAAAGATTAAACACGTTAGCCATCATACGTGTATTGTTATTGATGAACTTAAACGTGTGTTGATACTTCTTGAGATATCTAGAACCACCAACATCAAACGCCAAGAAGAATACAAAGTCAGAGTCAATAATTTTCTCCATGAGAAGACTATTGTCATTTATTGTAAGGTCTTGCCAGTGAGGGTCATTCACTTTGTCAAATTCATGAACAGTGTGTCCCTTCTCACGAAGATACTCGGTGAGGTATGCACCGATCTGACCACTTGATCCTAGGTTTAGAACTTTCATACAGATAAAACAGGAGTTGCAGGGACTACAGGAATCTCTTCGTTATATGTTGCCCAGTCAGTATCAAATTGTTTGATACCTTCACGGGTAAGGACATGATCATACATCTTCTCAAAGATTGTGGGAGGCATGGTCACGATGTCAGCACCATTATAGAAAGCACGAGTAACTTTATAAACGTCACGGATAGATGCTGCCAATACTTGAGTACCAACACGATGTCTTCCATAGACTTCTGCGATGGAACGTACAACTTCAAGTCCAGCCACCGAGTTGTCATCACAACGTCCAACGAAGGGTGACACATAGTATGCTCCAGACTTGGCAGCAAGAATTGCTTGTGCGGCACTAAAGATAAGAGTCACGTTGACACGGATATTCTCTTTGGAAAGTTCACGACAAGCAAGAAGTCCCTCGCGAGTGCAAGGTACTTTAATAGTACATACTTCTCCAAACTCTTCTACCAGGTTATGTGCCTCAGCTACGATGTAGGGTGCCTCCCCAACAATCTCCATGGAGATGTCTTTGACACCCATCAACATCAGTTCACGATATACATCTTGTGGTTTACGACCACTCTTCCTGATCAGAGTGGGATTAGTTGTCACACCGTCAATCAGACCTGTACCGAAATGACGTGCTACTTCAGCATTGTCAGCTGTGTCTAGAAAAAGTTTCATAGGTATTTTTGTAAGTAACTTTGATTAGAGTAGTATTCAATAAGTTGATCTTTTGTCATTCTTTGAATCCGTTCCCATAAATCATTATTAGATTGCATATGTGGATTGGTGAACCATGAGTTCTCACCACGAGCATGTTCTAGATGATAGATGAAATTGGATATTCGTCCAACATTATATCCCAACTTCTCGAATCTGTATAGTCTTTCTTTATCTTCTGGTGCATATGCCTTGAAGTTTTCGTTCTCCATACCACCTTTGATATAGACAGATCGTTTGAAGAACTGAACCCATCCAGACTGAGCATCGTAGATAGAGGAGTTTGATTTCAGTATTGCATAGTCATAACTCTCTAGAAAATCAGAGACTACATCATCAGATGGTTTGACTTGATACTGATAGTTACCCCATCCATAGGGGTAGACAACATCGTAACCACCATCCATGATCATATCATATGCTTTCTTCATTGAATCAAGAGGAAGGATAGCATCACAATCGTAGTTGACTACGATATCAGTGTCTGCCTCATGGATCATTTCATTCAATACTCTCTGTCTATGGAACAGAGGAGCATTACTTTCTTCAAAGATATGTTTGACCTTGACCGGAACTGAAAGAATGTTCTTCAATACCGGAAGTGCATCACTAACAAATCTGGATGTCTTGTCCACTTCCTTGATAATGATATTAGTATCAAAGTTTTCAAGGAGATAAGATGTAGTTGTAATTACATTCCTCAATCTATCATCCGATTCAATCCTGATCGGAATGATGAATGTCGCATTACTAAGGTCGATCATACTTGTGTCTTGATCCAATCAAGAATATTTACTTTGGGTTTCCAAGTCAATTCGGTCTTCGCCTTACGAATGTCAGCCAGGGTTTCCTTCATCTCACCAGGTTTGGCAGACAGGTGAACCTGATCATCAGAGATGGCATTTGCAATCTCATTG
>Ga0208159_1000664_pt1 | contig 13470 bp, 30 predicted proteins | sample 9_EtaG_FD_184082 | JGI IMG/M metagenome (GOLD analysis project Ga0208159, IMG submission 184082) | Marine viral communities from the Subarctic Pacific Ocean - 9_ETSP_OMZ_AT15188 metaG (SPAdes) (version 2) | ecosystem: Environmental > Aquatic > Marine > Oceanic | place: Pacific Ocean | collected... | reverse complement strand
TATGTTTGAAAACAAAGAAGCCTTTGTTAGATACTTAGCAAAATGGTGGTTAGTAAAAGGGGAATATAAAGTTAATGAATTAGTAGATATAGATTATACTTCGGCAGAAGCGAGGTTTAGAATCCCATTAGGAAAAAAATTAAGTTTATCATCTGGGGTAATTTATCGTAAAGCACAGAAAGCATATGGGCATAACCCAATACAAAAATACTTAGAAGACAACCCTTGGTGGGTATTAGCTTACGACTTTGCAGGCCATACAGATATGGTTTATGAAATGATCGATCCAATAAGTGGGGCTAGTTTAGGATATGATTATCAATGGTTTGATCAGCAAGGTAACTTAATAAGTAGCTCAGATTTAGATTATAGAAATAATATTTTTGAAGATGTGGTTAATGCGTATAATGAGATTGAATTAGCAAAAATAGCACCACACGAGTATGCTAGTATTATTGCAGGTTTAGATTTTTATCACTATCGTAAAAGTTTTTGGTTACACGCATATGGTAATGTTTTGCCTAAACATAAATTAATTAGCGGTGATGAGAGATATTGGTATGGGAGAAATGGTGATGATTGGTTGGATTATTCTTTTGGTGGTGTGTTTGGATTTAAGGTTGGCAAAATAGGTGTATTTACTGAGGTTAATATGCAAAGATATTGGGGTAAAGAAATTAAGATTATTAAGTGTGGTTTGAATTTTAGATTATGAAAATAAGTAATCATATTACATATAGAGAAGCGATACATTCTAACACAGCTAAAAGATTAGGAATAGAAAATAAACCTAATGATCAGCAAATGCAAAATATGCAGATTATAGCAGAAAAGGTATTTGAGCCATTAAGAGAATGGGTAGGTGGACCGATAAAGGTTAATAGTTTCTTTAGATCTCCTGAAACAAACAAAGCTATTGGTGGTGTTAGTTCTAGTCAGCATTGTAAAGGTCAGGCAATGGATATAGATGATGTTTATGGGCATAAAACAAATGCAGAGATGTTTGAGTATGTAAAAGATAATTTAGAGTTTGATCAAATGATATGGGAGTTTGGAGATGATGATAACCCAAACTGGTTGCATATTAGTTATGTGGAAGGTAAAAATAGAAATAGATTACTAAGAGCAGAAAAAATAAATGGTAGAACAGCATATAGAATAATATGACAATAGCTATAATAGATAGAAGCCTTACAGGTGTTTTATTAGGTTTTAGCTATCATCCTAAAGATGAAGTAATGGAATGGGATGAATTAAATATTTTTTTATTGTTGATTTGCATACATATAAAATGGAATGAAAAAGTTTAAGGATAGTAAGGTTGGCAAGTTTTTATTAGACAAAGGTAGTGGAATTGTTAACTTAGTTGGTGATGTATTGCCTAATAATGGCGCATTAGGTGTTTTAAAGGGCTTAATTCAGCAAGACAAGGATTTGCCCCAAGAGGACAAAGAAACTGCTTTAAAACTGCTAGAAATGGATGCTATTGAAATGCAGGAGGTATCTAAGCGATGGGATAGTGATATGAAAAGCGATAGTTGGTTAAGTAAAAATACTAGACCAATGTCATTGATATTTTTAACAACTAGTATGGTTTTGTTGATAATTCTGGATAGTTTTGATATAGGTTTTAATGTAGATAAAAGTTGGGTAGATCTTTTAAAAAATTTATTAGTTACGGTTTATGTAGCTTACTTTGGTAGTAGAGGTGTAGAAAAGTTTAGAAAAATAAAAAATGGATAGTATAATAATATATGAGTTAATGGAGTTGTTAAGAATAGATCTTAAAACTTATAGTGATTACCCTGAATCAGCTAGAAATAACGCTAAGCGTGCATTGAAGTGGAAAAAGGAAAATGGTAGCAAATGTGGCACACCTGTTGGGTGGACAAGGGCTAATCAACTTGCTAGTGGTGAAGCACTTACAAGATCTACTATTGCGAGAATGGCTAGTTTTAAAAGACATCAACAAAATAAAGATGTGCCATACTCTGAGGGTTGTGGTGGATTAATGTGGGATGCTTGGGGTGGTAGTGCAGGTGTTAATTGGGCTATATCTAAGTTAAAACAAATAGACAAAAAGAAATTAGCTAAAGAATATATTAAAGTAAATGATGATTATGCTGTAATCAATGGAAGATTAGCTTATAGCACTAAAGAAAAAGCAGAACAGATTGCAGAGGATATAGGATGCAAAGGACATCATACACACGAACAAGATGATAAGGTTTGGTATATGCCTTGTGAACAACACGAGTTATATGAAAAATCTAGAAAATGCCCAAAAGGATATGTTAAGAGAAAGGGTAAGTGTGTTAAAAAAGATAGTTATGCTAAGGTAGGAAAAAGGGGTGGAATTGTTAAATCACCCAAAGCACCAGGATCTGGTACACCCAACAAAAACCCTAAAGGCAAAGGAAGTGCAGGTGGAAGTGCTAAGGGTAAAACTGGTGCTAAAGTAACTGCTAAGGATAGAGCAACTCTACAAAAAAAGGCTAATGATTTTAATAAAAGGTATAAAGAGAAATTAGGTTATGGTGTAACGGTGGGAATGTTATCTAGTGTTTATCAAAGAGGTTTAGGTGCTTTTAATACTTCGCATAGTCCAAATGTTAAAAGTGCGTCACAATGGGGATTTGCTAGGGTAAATGCTTTTTTATATTTAATAAAAAATGGTAGATCACAAAACGCTAAATATACACAAGACTATGATTTGTTGCCTAAAAAACATCCTAAAAGTAGTAAGTAATGGCAAGGAAAATACAGGTAGCAATATATAGAAAACCCAAAAGAAAAAGTCATCCACACAGTAAAAATCAATCCAGATTAAAAAGTTCCAAAGGTTACAAAAAAAAATATATAGGACAAGGGAAATAATTTTTTTCCTTATTATATATATACTATATATATTATTATTATTAATAATAAAGTATATATAATATACTTATATATATAACTATATAACTATATAACTATATAAAATATTAAATTTTTTTTATAACTTTATACAAAATGAGAAAAATATCTAGAAAAGGTTTAGTGCGAAAGCTAGACACAGCATTTAGCAAGTTTATAAGAACAAGATTAGCAAAACAAGAACAGGTACAATGTGTTACTTGCGGTATCAGAAAACATTGGAAGGAAGTAGATGCAGGGCACTTTGTATCTCGCAGACATTATGCAACAAGATGGAATAGCCAAAACGTACACGTGCAGTGTAAAAGCTGTAATGGTTTTCACGGTGGACAAAACTATTTAATGGGTAAATATATTGATCGTACTTATGGGGAAGGTACAGCCGATGAGTTAATAACAATGTCTAGGCAAATAAAAAAATTTTCTAATAAAGATCTAGAAGAATTAATTTTACATTATAAAAATTTGCTAGATTAATTTTTATTACTATATTTAGAAAGTTTTTGAATAGTTTAATTTTCTTATAATTTGAGTTAGTTAAGGGGGCAGATTAATTTTTGCCCTTTTTTTTTGGTTTTTATTAAATATTTTTTATAATTTTATATAAAATAACTTATAATTATGGAAAATATATTTAAAAAACAACACACAACAGACGATATACTTAAAGTTGATTTAAGCATATTTGAATTAGATCTAATTAGAGAATCATTAATACATAGTGTAAAAACAGGTGACTGGGATCTTCAGTATGATGCTGATGCACAAACACTAATACAAATGATTAACAATGAACTTTCAAAATATAAACTAGATGCCGATAAGTAATGAAATATTTGAAGCCTATAGAATACAAGAAAGGGCTAAGGAACAGCTAAAAGCTATTAGGTTATTAGCTAAACAAGGATACACGATAATAGATCTGGAAAGTAGAATTATTAATAAAACTAACATTGATAATCTTGATGACAGAGATTCTATAAAAAGCATTAAATATAATCGAGTGCCTAAAAAGGTTTATTTAAAAAAATAACTATGACAGGTAAAGATGAATTAATAGATTTGTATTATTATAGAGTGCAAACTATGTTAAATAGAATTAACTACTTAGAATCAGAAATTAAATTATATAAAACAAAAATCAAAAATTATGAAAAAATCAAAAATTAAATTTATTAAGCAAGAGAAGAATTGGACATCTAAGGATGGAAAGGAATTTAAAAAGGTATCTGTAACATTTGAAAATGGTGATAACTACGGATTTAGCACACCTGCACCAGATAGTTTTGCTTATGCAGTAGGAGATAGTATTAGCTACGAGGTAACTAGCGAAAAGTATAAATCCGCCAAAGCATTAGGAAAAGCAGAGTTTGATTATAAAAAACCAATGAGTACGAACGACAGTATAATTAGACAAGTAGCATTTAAAGGTGCAATAGAACTTGCGAGTAGAGGTGTTATAAACATTAAAGATATAGGAGAATTTACAAACGAATTTAATAATATATTAAAATGAAATTACAAGGACAAATAGTAGAAATAAATCAAACAGAAACAAGAGGTAATTTTAGCTTTAGGAATCTAATAATAAAAACCTTTGGAGATTATCCGCAGTTTCTTACATTACAATTTAGAAAAGATAAATGCAATTTATTGGATCATTATAAAACAAATGATAAAGTAGATGTCGAAGTCAATCTATATGGAAAGAAATGGGAAAACCCACAAAGCAAGGAGATAAAATACTTCAATACAATTGTTGGGTGGAGAATAGGATCCTATGTAGAGGAAGTGACTGCAGTAGATCAATCTCCAGACAGAGATGATGATTTACCTTTTTAATATTGGGGGCTTAGTTGCCCCCTTTTTTATTTAAAAAAAAATAACTAACTTAAGAATGCTAATAAACTTTCAAGAAGAACTAGAAAAACTAAACAAAGTAAGAACAGGAAAATTAAAGGAAGGATTAAAACTAGGACACAAGAAATTAGATGAACATATAAGATTTAAAAGATCTAATTTTAATGTAATACTAGGACACGCAAATGTAGGTAAAACTACTGTGATTCTTTATTTAATGCTCTTATACACACTCAAACACAATATACGTTGGTTGGTATATTCAAGCGAAAACGAAGCATATAGTATTATTAGAAAGCTTTGCGAATTTATAGCTTGTGAGCCAATTAACAAAATGAGCAAAACTAAGCTTGATAAAGTAAGTGATTATGTTAATAATCATTTTAAATTAGTTCAGGCAGATAAATTATATAGCTATAAGGATTTGTTAGATTTAGCGCAAAATATTAAAAAGGCTTGGGATTATCAGGGTTTATTAATTGATCCTTATAATAGCTTGGTAAAAGACAGAGATGTTCTAAAGGGGATTAATGGACACGAATATGACTATCAGGCAACAAGCGAATTAAGAATATTCTGCAAACAGAATAATGTTACAATATGGCTTAATACACACGCAGCCACCGAAGCACTAAGAAAAAAACATTCTAAAGGTGATTATTATGAAGGACACCCAATTCCCCCAATGGCTTCAGATGTGGAGGGTGGTGGTAAATTTGTAAACCGAGCAGATGATTTTTTTGTAATACACAGATACATACAGCATCCTACAGATTGGATGTACTCAATGATACACACTAGGAAAATAAAAGATACAGATACAGGATCAAGGCCAACACCTATTGATGCACCTATTAGGTTAAAAAGCATAATTAATAATGTGGGTTTTGAGATTGATAATGTAAATATTATTAAAGAGAAACCTAGTGGCAAAAAAGAATTACCCTTTTAACGTAGTAGAAAAAGCATTTAAAAAACATAAGGACTGGATTAATGTTTTGAAATCTTTTGGATGCAATGAAGTTGTAGCAGAAGATATATGTCAGGAAATGTATATACAACTACAACAAGATGTTGAGAAAGGGCTAAACATAACTTTTGATGATGATGTAAATTATTATTATATCTACAAAATATTAAAAGGTATGTATTTAAATCTTCACAAGGTAGAATCTAGGATAAAAAAAATCCCTCTAGATTATGTAGATCAAACTAAGATGCCTGAGATTGTAGGTGTTAATGAAATTGAGTATGAGCAAATGCAAAAAAAACTTAACAGCGAATTGTCTGAAATGTATTGGTATGATAAGAAAGTTTTTACAATAGTAGCAACAGGCACAAGCATAAGCAAACTAAGTAGGGAAAGCAAAATTAGTTATTATAGTTTATATAATACATATAGAAACGTAAAACAATATTTAAAGGATAAATTATGCGATTAGGAGATATAGTAGAAAAAATTACTACAATAACAGGCATTAAGTGGTTGGTGAAAAAAATCTGGGGTGAAGATTGTGGGTGTGAGGAAAGAAAAAATTTTCTAAATAATATTAAAATCAAGAGAAAATAATGGATCAAATAGATTACACAGCTTGGACTACATTTAGAAACAAACAAAGCTCTAACACAATAAGTAAAGATGAATTAGAATTAATCAGTAAGTTACACGCAAAATATATGAATCACAGATATGATTATGTAGGTGGTTGTAATTGTAAAGGCACGATAAAAAAGGTACAAGGATGGATAAACGATCTAAATAAAATTTATGAAGATAGATAAGGTACATCAATGGGAACAGGCTATAGTAACCTTGTTAAATTTTGATGGCTGGGAACTTGAATGGTGTGGTGAGGGTTATGAGCATTATGATGCTAAAGGATATACACCTAAAGGTAAATGCTGTGTAATAGAAATGAAGTTTAGAAAAACACATTATAAAGATAAAATGATAGAAAAATATAAATATGAAAAACTTATTAAAGAGGATTGTGTGGCATTATATTTTGTTAATGATCCTAGTGGCAATTATCTTTTTTGGTTAAACGATTTACAAATGCCTAAAGAAGTAAATATGTTTTGCCCTGACACTACATTATGGACAAAAAAAAAGATTCAGAAGCCTTGCTATCTAATTCCTGAAGATCAAGCACATAGGGTAAAATCTTACAATAATTAAAATTTTTTAATAATTATTAGGTTTATATTATAATATTTATTAAATTTATTTAATAACTAATAAAATTATAATTATGAAAACTAGAATAATGACAAACAAAGAAAAAGATTCTTATAGATTAGATATAATAAACAAGGATCAATTTGAAAGCCATTACTTTAAAACAGAAAAAGAAGCTAAGGATTTTCAATCATTTACAATTAACTTAAACAAATACAAAAACTTTATCTAATGGAAAATTTAACTATGTATAATTTACAAAACCCAAGCTATTTAGAAGCTAAAGGTTTAAGCAAAATATGGAAAGCTTATTACAAAGAATGCCCGAGAGAGGATATAATGGAAGTAGGTTTTAATTCGATGAGTGGATATGTATATATTGCTTTAGAGAATGGATGTTCTATATCTAGTGCTTTTGGGCAAGATGTTGAATATATAATTACAGATTTTGAAACAGGTGAAGAATTTTTTCTAGACACTATGGAAGAAGCAATAAGCAAATTAGAAACATTATGAAAGAATATTTAGTAACTAGAACAATCAGCCTTAGTCAATCTCCTGGAGTTTTACATATAGAAGCAGAAGTAGATGATTGGAAGGATGGGGATAGAACTATTTATATGGAATGGGATGCTAATGCAATGTTAGATGATATACCAGCTTTATATGAATTTGCAGTAAAGGCTAAAGAGGGATGGGAAAAAGAAAGAGAAAAGAAATACAAACAATTAAAAAACAAATTATAAAATGAGAACACAATTAGATGATTTAAAAGCAGAAGTAAGATTATGCGAAATAAATAAAAAGATAGCAATAGAAGAAAACGATATTAATAAATGGAGTTATTGGGAAGGTAAAGAAAAAGTTGCAAGATCTATTATTTATAATATAAAATGAAAAGAGATCTATTAACTCTTCAAGCTAACGCAGATCTACACGCAGTATTAGAATTATTAAAAAGGTGGAGGGATAAAAGTGATAATGAAGATCTTAAACAGTTTGAAAAAATGATTATCAATCTTAGTTTATATATCTGGCAATTACAGAATGAAAGAAAAACCTTTGATAATATTATAGATAGATTAAGAAGTGATAAACTAAGAGCAATACAAAGAGCTAGAAGGGTTGAAGAAAAATTAGAAGAATATGAAAAAATACAGAGCAAAAATGATAGCATTAATATTTAGCTATCTAGGTTTAATTTTAACTTTATTATATGTTTATTTATTTAGATAATCCCTATGAGGATAAATACGAGTGCGGAGTATGTGGAAAAGATATGGAAGAACAAAAGCCATATTGCAGTATTAATTGTTTTGAAGCTGATATGAGATGATACAATTATTAAACGGAAAACATTACGAAGAAGAAGATCTAATTAATAAAATGTATAATGATGATTTTTATTACGGTGAACTGAATCATTTAGCATTATCTAGTTCCAGCATTAAACTTTTATTAAGTAGCCCTAAAACGTATAAGTATGTTTTAAAGTATGGAAGCGCTCAAAGCCAGGCACTTAGGGATGGGTGGTTATTTCACACAGCAATTTTAGAGCCAGATGTATTTGAAAAACAAATCTTTGTAGATGTAAAATCCAAAAACACAAAGGCATATAAGTTGGCAAAGGAAGAATACGGCAAAGTATTTACAATGAAAGAAAAGCAGGATGCAGAGAAACTAGCAGATGCTTTCTTTAGAAATGAAACAGCTTTAAAAATGATTACTGACAGTATCTTTGAACAGCCTATGATTAAAATAATAGATGGCTATCCCTTTAGGGGCAAAGCAGATGTATTGGGAAGATACTATATTTGTGATCTTAAAACTACAACTGATATAAAAAATTTTCATCATAGTGCTAATAGATATTCTTATGATGTGCAATGTTATTTATATTGTAATTTATTTGATAGATCTTATAAAGATTTTAAATTTGTAGTTATCGACAAAGGTAGCTTAGATATTGGGGTGTGGGATTGTAGTGAGGATTTTTATTTAAGAGGGCAAGAGAAGGTGAAGAAAGCATTAGAGATATTTGAAACGTATTTTATAGATGGGGTAGATATAGATAATTATTATATTAGTGGAACATTATGAAAACAAAAGTAAAGACACCTGAATATTATAATGGTGATAATGGATATACAGCAAAGCAAGTAGTGGATAACTTTGAATTAAATTATCATTTAGGCACAGCAGTAACTTATATACTTAGAGCATATAAGAAACATAAAACACCTAATCAGGATTTACAAAAAGCAATAGACCATTTGACTTTTGAATTAGAAAAGTTAGAAAGAAAGGATCAATGGAGGGTGGACCAGTATAATAGAAACAGACACCCATCTGATCATATTATTGCAGGAACAGAATAAAAAAGTGAGGATGAAGAATAAAGAAATAAAACAAATAGTGCAACTATTAAAAGATTTATCTGGGGTAGATATATTTGAAGAAAGCAGAAGCAGAAAACATACAGAGCCTAGATCTTTATTTAATTTCATATTAAGGAATCATTACAATTTTACTTTATATGATATAAAGGATTTTTATAAAAGTATGGGCAAGAGTTATGATCACGCAACAGCTTTACACAGCTTAAGAAATTTTGAAGTATATAGAAAGTATAATGAAAAGCTAGATGAATGGTTTGATATTTTTAAGCAAAGATATACTGATGATGAATTAAAGAGATTAAAAAGAGAAACAATAAAACATAAGATAGATTACATAAGTGATGATTATGTAAATAGAATTTATAGAATAGTAAACCAGTTGCCTGTTAAAAATTTAAATAAAAAAAATTAAATAAATTTATATATAAGTATGAAACCTATAAAAATAAACATAGATAAAATTAAAAACAATCCACAAAACCCAAGGGTAATTAAGGACTATAAATTTAACAAGCTTGTAAAAAGCATTAAGGATTTTCCAGAAATGATGCAGTTGCGACCAATTGTTGTGGATGAGAACAATATTATACTGGGTGGCAATATGCGATACAAGGCTGCAGTGCAGGCGGGTTTAAAAAATGTTTATGTTATACAGGCAGATGATTTATCAGAAAAACAAAAAAAAGAATTTGTTATTAAAGATAACAGTAGCTTTGGAGAATGGGACTGGGATGTGTTGGCAAACGAATGGGAGTTAAATGAATTAAAGGAATGGGGATTAGATCTGCCTAGAATATATTTTGATGAGGACGAGGAGCCTGAAGTTGACAAAGATATTTTTCATCAAGAATTAGACACATATATAAATGCAAAGGTAAAGCAAATAACCCTGTATTTTAATGCAGATGAGTATGAAAAGGCAGTTAAAGATCTAGAAACAATAAGAGAAAAAGAAAGCCTTACGGACAACACACAGGCATTTAAATTTTTAATTGATAAGTATGGATTATAAAATTGCAATACCATCTTATAAGCGACCAGAAACAATAAAAAAGAAAACATTAAGGCTTTTATCGGATTATAATATTAGTAAAGATCTGATTACAATTTTTGTAGCAAACAAAGAAGAAGAAAAAATATACAAAGAAAGCCTTGCGGATAATTATAAAATTGTTGTAGGTGTGCCCACCATTGGCAAACAAAGAAACTTTATTGAGAAGTATTATGATGAGGGTACAAGGCTAATGATGTTTGATGATGATATAGAAAAGGTGCAAAGAAAAAAAGGTAATAAGCTAATAGATGTTGAGGATTTGGAAAAAGACGTCTTTTATAAAGGATTTAATGCTTGTGAGCAAATACAAGCTAAAACCTTTGGTATTTATGCAGCAGGCAATCCGTATTTTATGAAGAACAGAATATATACAAAGCTATGCTATATAATTGCTTCTATGTTTGGTGTCATTGTTGATCACGATAAATTTTTAGATCGTGTTACAAACCACGGAGAGGATTATGAATATAGTATTAGGCAATACATAAGAAACAAAAGGCTTGTAAGATTAGATTACTTAACAGTTAAATCAAATTATTATAAAGAACAGGGGGGGCTACAAGAGATAAGAACAAAACAATATGTATATGATTCTATATATCAAATACAGAGTATGTTTCCTGAATTTTGTAAAATGTATATTAGAAAAACAACAGGCAATGCTGAATTAAGATTAAAAGATATGCGATGAGAAGAATAGATGTAGATAGAAAACCAATTGACAAAAAAGATTATATCAGAAGAACAGCGATGTTATCAGATGTAAGCAGACATATAAAAGATGATGTAATTATATATCATAACAACAAGCCCATTTTACTTTACAGGATTTTACCCAAGAAACCAAACGATGTGCGATGGGCAGTCAAAAACATTAAATACGGAACAGGCAAAAGAACACACGGACTAGTCAACACAAGCGCAGTATTTGGCTATAATCCAAGACAAGAAAATAAACACGATTATTGTAGTGCTAGTGCAATGGGAACCTCACACCCTAAACAGCATTATGTTATTAGCAGATTTGCACAAGAAGTATCTAAATACTATCACGAGTTCTTTCCTGAAACATTTAGCGAACACAAAAACAAAGTAAAAGATAAGGTAAAAGAACAATGGGTAATTAATAATAGTGTATTTACAAGCGGTATTGTAAACAAAAACAATCAATTAAAATATCATTACGATTCTGGTAACTTTAAAAATGTTTACAGCAATATGGTTGTGTTTAAAGGAGATGTGCAGGGTGGACATTTGGTAATACCAGAACTAGATATATCATTAGAAGTAGCAGACAATTCATTGACTATATTCGATGGACAAGATTTACTACACGGAGTTAGCCCTATTGAGTATGGAAATAATAAGGCTTATAGGTATAGTGTTGTTTATTATTCACTAGAAAGAATGTGGCAATGCAATACAATAGAAGAAGAGATTGACAGAATTAGAGAAAAGAAAATGGTGCGTGAAGCTAATCGATTAGATCCTGATCATTTAGATTCATTACGACAAAGAAAAAAAGAAGCAAAAGATTATAAAAATAGTATTGAAAATGAACAAAACCGAACAGCATAAAAAGGCATTATTAGATGCATTAGAAAAATCTTTGGGAGTTGTTACAACAGCCTGTAAGAAAGTGGGCATAGGCAGAACAACTTACTATGACTGGTATAACACAGATCTAGAATTTAAAAAGCAAGTAGATGATGTGCAGAATGTAGCATTGGATTTTGCTGAATCACAATTACACAGACAGATAGCCGAGAACTCAACAAGTGCGACTATATTTTATTTGAAAACAAAAGGAAAGAAAAGAGGATATGTAGAAAGACAAGAGATCACAGGTGCTGATGGGGTGCCTACTAATTTTCAAGTAGAGATAATTGATAAAACAGAAGATACAAACCAATAAAGTCTATAAGCATCTCATCAATAGTAATAAAAAAATTATTGTTGAACAGGGTGGTACAAGATCTGGTAAAACATATAATATACTCTTATGGATTATCTTGCAATATTGTGCGAGTAATCGAAACAAAACAATAACAATCTGCAGAAAAGCCTTTCCTAGTTTAAGAGCTTCGGTAATGCGTGATTTCCTAGACATATTGCGTAAATTAAATATATACAAAGAAGAGGATCACAATAAATCCAATAGCGAGTATAGGTTGTTTAATAATCTTGTAGAGTTTATTAGCTTAGATATGCCACAAAAGGTAAGAGGTAGAAAAAGAAACCTGTTATTTATTAATGAAGCTAATGAGTTAAATTGGGAAGATTGGCAACAATTAATATTTAGAACAGATGGCAAAATTATAATTGATTACAATCCGAGTGACGAATACCATTGGATATATGATAAAGTAATACCTAGAGAAGATTGTGATTTCTTTAGAACAACTTATTTAGATAATCCTTTCTTAGAACAAAGCATTAAATCCGAGATAGAAAGATTAAAAGAAACGGATGAACAATACTGGCAGATATATGGATTAGGATTAAAGGGTATAAGCAAAGCTACTATATTTAATTATTATGAATGCTCACAGATACCTGAAGATGCTAAGTTTATAGCATATGGTGCAGATGCAGGATACTCCAATGATCCCTCAACACTTGTAAGTGTTTATAGTTTAGATTATAATCTTTATATTAAAGAACATTTATACAGAACACAAATGACCACTAAAGATCTACACAATACATTTAAGGAGGTAGGGGTTGCAAGAAATCAATTATATATGGATAGTAGTGAGCCGAGATTAATAGAAGAATTAAGAAGAATGGGTTGGAACATTAGACCTAGTTTAAAGGGTAGGGATAGTGTAAATGCTGGAATCGATTTATTGAAGAGGTATAAGGTTTTTATTACTTCTACAAGTAACAATGCAATTCAGGAGTTCAGGAATTATAAATGGAAAGAAGATAAGAGCGGAAAGCTAACAAATATTCCAGAAGATAAGAACAATCACATTATAGATGCAGTAAGGTATGCGACTTATAGTATATTAAGCAGACCTAACTTTGGAAGATATACAATAAATTAGTAACAAAAATAA
>Ga0208159_1000663_pt1 | contig 13491 bp, 10 predicted proteins | sample 9_EtaG_FD_184082 | JGI IMG/M metagenome (GOLD analysis project Ga0208159, IMG submission 184082) | Marine viral communities from the Subarctic Pacific Ocean - 9_ETSP_OMZ_AT15188 metaG (SPAdes) (version 2) | ecosystem: Environmental > Aquatic > Marine > Oceanic | place: Pacific Ocean | collected... | reverse complement strand
AAATGTTAAATCTATTTTGATGAAAATTATTAATTAATTCTTGTTGAAAATCATACGGTTGGAATGGCATCAAACCATGATCCAAAGTTACAATTTTAACATGTTTTTGAGCAAAGTAAACAGGATCATTCTTACAGGCCATGAACTCAAGAATTTGTTCCTGAGTAAATTCAATTGGAGTATTTGCTTTTTTTAAATTAGGATTACCAAGATATATTTCACTCATTATAAATTACCTACTTGCATAAAATAAAGGATCACCAGAATCATATTCGGTTACGTCGTAACTAAAAACTTTTGAACCTGGATAAACTTTATTTAATTGTATTTGAATTTCTTTTCTAGATGGTAGTTTAACTTGAGGAAAGAACATTTTAACAGAATACCTCTGCCCTCTCCATGCAAACATTATATCCATGATTGTTCCAACACGAGTTGGAATTCTTACAGACTCATTGTAGAATTGATCGAGAGTTTTCATTTTTCCACCTATCTTCGATTATTTATGTTTTAACAGCTGCAAAGATAACTTTAAAGGTGGTAGTGCTTGCTGTACCAGGATATCCAAGTAATCTTATTTTATCCGAATCTATATCTGCAGAGAATGTTGCAATACCTGTTGGTTGATTTAAAGTACCATATTCTGTTATATATGCATTAGTTCCGTCATGAATTAAATTGATTGATGTTGCATTATAATTTGTTCCTTGCACTACCTGAATTTGGTAATTAACAGATCTAAAATCTGTTGATGCTATTGATACTAAAGTAGAAATTCCAACACTAGTCGTTGTTGAGATTGTAGAGTCAACAAGTCCAGCACTTAAAAGAAGTGTTTGTTTTGTTACTGGTTGTGTTCCGACTATGTATGGCATCTTAATTAGCGGTTTCTAAAAGACTGAGTATCACCTTTAAAGTATCATTTTTTTGAGAAGATACTTTAATTGAATCATTAGTTTCCAATACTAATTTTCCAGACATTGGAACAAAAGCTTCTGATATTGGTACGTTTGCATTTTTTATAATTTCAGTTTCAACACTAGACCTAATATGCTTCATAGTTACTGAGGAATCACTAGTTCCAAAATTAGCAACATGTGCATACAAAACAATAGCAGTGTAACCAGTAGGTGCAGTATAAACTGTCTGCTCTGCTGTGGTTATCTGAAAAGTAACTGTTTGAAACTTATTGAGTGCTAACTGAGCCATATTAACTTAATGCCAATATAAATGGTGTCATTTCAGTGAAGAGACTCTTTGTAAAAGCCCTTCCACTAATTGTACCTGAGTTTTGATTAATTTGTAAACCATCACCTATTCTGAAATTACCTGATTGATCTGTGCTTGTGTAAACAACCTTTCCACCATCCAGTGTAACGACTTCATTTTCTTGAATAGTAACACCGCCCCGTTTGGGAGTTGCTAATGCAATAGTATTACCTGCACCCACATACTCAAATGTATGTGAACTTGCGACTATACGACTAAACTGATAGAAATATGCAGTTGATCCAATACTTACGTTGTTTAGTAAATTTTCATCTAATGTTAAAATTGTAGCCCCTGATGATGTCTCATCAAAAGTTTCAGTGTTAGATGAATAATCTTCTAGTGTTGAATCAAAGGTATAGAAATCCCCAGTAGAGATAGACGTTGAACTATTTATTGTATAGTATATTGGCTCCATTACAGCAACTGCTGTTGCCCTATCATTTCCAATATTTGGTGCTGCTATCGTAACAGAGGGTGTTGATTCATATTGAGTTCCACTGCTTATTATAGTAATAGATGAAACAGAATCCCCTTCTAAAGTTGCAAATGCAGTGGCATATTCACCATTTGGTCCTGTGGGAATATCAATATCAACATCTGGTGTAGAAGTATATCCATTCCCGCCGTTCGTTATATTAATTGTAGTAACTGATTTATACAACTTATCAAAATAAACATATTGGCCATCATATGGTTTATCAATATCTATTTTTACATTACCGCCAGAAACATATGTATGAGTTAAAGTTGAAACACCTACATTTACAACAAAAGATGTAGCAGATGGAGTCTCATCTACTTCAAAAATATATGGTGGTTTATGAGGATATGTTTTAGAACCATAAGCACATGTTAATCCAATTCCAGACATTGTAACTGCCATACCAACCACGAAATCATGATTAGTAGTCGTAGTTACAGTTGCTACTCCAGATACATTATCATATACAAAATTAGATATATTTAAATTTGGAGTTGATAAATTAACTTGAACTTCATCTTGACCTAAAGATGCTTGAGTAGTGGTTACAATTCCAGTAAATTGTAATGCACCAGTCCCTCTAGAAACTAATCCGAATGATCCAAAACTACAGTTACTATTAGCAATATCTGCTTGTCCTCCTTTATCACAAGTTACTGCTTCATCACAGCAAATAGTAAACAGTGAAACTAATTGTGCGAATCCACCATTAGTAACAGCAACACCCACACCACCTTGATTATATTGAGTATAAGCATCGACATTCATCGTTTTTAGAAGTCTTGCTTGTTTTCCGTCAACACGAATACCAGTTCCTGTTGTAGTATCACTTGTGCAGTTTTGAATATATGGGCCTTTCCATTTACCACCACCTACGTTTTCCGCAATTTCAGTGGTAGGAAATCCTACAGCAGCTGCAGGTGCAACATGTCCACTAAACGTCATATTAGATAGTTTACATGCCTTTCTTACATGAAATAAATCTTTGTTTGGTGTATTAGGCAACACCTTTACTGTTCTTAAATCATCACCAACAACAGCAACAAATGCAGGAACTTCTATTGGATTTTGTTCAACATAATTTCCAGAAAGAACTTTAATTGTTGTTCCTGATTTTGCTATACCAACAGCAGCAGCAATTGTTAATTTAGCATTATCAATCGATGTTCCATTATTTGAATCTATACCATCCTTTGCAACATAAAGAACATTGGGTGCAGAGTTAATACCTGTTGCGGTAGAATTGATAGTAACATTATCACCAATGTTGACCGTGGCATTTGTGATCGTAACAATACCAACACTGACTGTCTCTGCATCACCATCTAATGTAATAGATGATCTACCTACAGTAAGAACACCAACAATTCTAGCATCACCATCAACCAATAATGCAGTATTTCCTGATCCAACATGAACAGTTCCTATTCCATTATTAGATCCAAGAGTTGTTAAACCAACTACAGATAAATTTCTACCAATCCTTACATCACTACGAGCAGTAATTATTCCAACAGAATCTACATTTTTTACGTCTTCATATGTAAGAGTTCCACCTACAGATATATTACCTGTAATTTCTGTATCACCTTGAACAAATAAAGCCTTATCAGATCTAGCAGTAGAACCGATACCAACATTCTTTATGGTATTAATACCAACAGAATCAACGGCCCAAGTTCCAGCAGCTCCAACACCACCTCCACCTGTATTTTCAATCCATGTTTGATTACTTCTAACATATTCCTTACCATCTGTAGGAGCATCCTCTATACCACCTCCACCGAATGAAGATAATTGTTGCTGAACTCTATTAACAAACAGTCTATAGTTTTCTTGAAGTTTTTCGTAAGTTACAAACTTCTGATCTAATGGTGTTAATGGATCTGAATTATCCTCATCAGGAGGAATGTTTAAGAGACCCTCAGAAATAACTTCCTTATCAAACTTTTCAAAAGTTTCTTCAAGTTTTTCTATTTTATTTTGAAGAGTTTTATTCTTTTCTTCAAATGAAGAATATATCTTCTTTATGTCACCATCATAAGATTTTGCTTCTGGTATCTTGATAGATGAAACTTTTTTAAATAGACTTACAATTTCTTTATTAAGTCCCTTGATTTCTTCATCATAAGATTTCGCTTCTGGAACCGTTGGTATAGATTCTTCTACATTTAATATCTTATCTTTTAAATCTTGAATATCATGATCGTAATACTTTATCTCAGGTATTGTTGGAATTTTATTAGATAACTTTTCAAGTAATTCTTTTACTTCATCAATATCATTATCATAATGTTTTATCTCAGGTAGATTTGATAATGAAGATTCTATTTCTTTTATCTGGGATTCTACACTGGAAATTTCTTCATCATAATACTTTATCTCAGGTATTTCAGGAACTGCTGGAATATCTTCCTTTACACCTTCAATTAAATCTAATATTAAATTTAATTCCTTTTCATAATATCTTACTTCAGGTACTTCTGGAATACTTTCCTTTACTTGCTCTATTAATCCTTTTATTTCATTTATCTGATCATCATATAAAACAGGCTCTGGAACAGTAGGAATCTCAGAACGAACAAATTCAATTCTTTCTTTTAACGCTGCAAGATTTGAATTTATATTTGATGGATCAAATTGTTCTGGTATAGATCTTTCTACTTCTTTTATGTTAGAACGAAGTATTTCAATATCTCCATCATAACTTGCTTTATCAGCAACAGTATCTATTCTTTCTTTTAAACTTTCTAACGTATCATAAACTTCAGTTAAATCTGTTTCGCCAGGAATTAATCCTACAACTGACTGTATATCAGACTTAAGTGAATTTATTTCTTCTAGATATGGATCAACTTTTACTTTCTCTGAAATTATTGCAGCAGGTTTCTCTACGACCTTATCTTCACCAAAATGCTTCTTTGGAGCGTCGATTTTCTTATTGTTTAACTTCTGTTCCTCTAACTTTTTTCGAGCCTGTTCTTTTTTCAAAGAATCATCTTTCTTTTGCTCAAAAAAATCGGAGGGATTTCTAATCGACACTAATTACCTCTGACATTTTATATATCTAATGAAATATTTATTTTAGCAAGAAATTACTCTTTTTTCAAGTTTTGTTCCTTGATCATCTTTGCTAGATCTGCAGTTGATCCTACAAATAATGCATTGTTAGTAACATTGGTGGGTGATTTTTTATCCTCCTCATTTACGTCTTTTAGTTTCTTTTGAAGATCCATTAACTTATCAGTAGCATCAGACACACTCTTAATAAGCTGTCCTGCAACTTCATATGCTCTTGGTTGTTCACTCTCTTGTGCAAGTTCAAGAATACCATCAATAGCTTCTTGACCTTTTTCGATTATACTATAAAGATTACCTCTTGTATATGCATAATCTTTTTCAACATCATTTTTAGTTAATCTGTCAGGTTTAGTAACATTAGTAAGTTGTTCTTTTTTAGGAGAACATCCATTCTCTGGAGTAGTAGATACTTCAACAGGAGTAATGTTAAATGCCTTATCTAATTGTTTCATTAGAACGTACTCCCATCAAATCCAAAGTCATCACCTTCTGGAATCGCAATATCATCTTGGGCAGTAATTAACTTAACAGGATCTCCTCTTAGATGTGATGATGGAGTAGTTCCATCCTGACCCCTCTCAACGGTGAGAACATTACCATCTTTTGATTTAACAAGCATCTCCTCTCCACCAATATCAATAAAGTTTCTAGTGAGATTAGTGCTTGCAGTAATATTACTTGCATCATCAACCGTAATAGTAATATCAGTAATTAATATATCCTCTGAGAGATTGGTTGCAATATCACCTGTATAATTTTGAATAGCTCTTGGAGTAACAGAATATGATACATCTCTGATTGATCCAGAAACAGTTCTCCCTGTTCTGTATCCAATAGTTGCTTTCTTGACAATATCTTTGGATGCATCTGATACAGGGCCAAATAGATATGTCTTTGCAGTGAATCTTAGAGTATAAAGAAGTACTCTTCTCTGAGTAAAATCTCCTTCATAATCATCCTGCATTGTAATATTTTCTAATACAATTGGTATATCTCTTTTTTCATTTATACTTCCAACTAAATTTACTGTTACATTATATGCTGGTTGAAAATATGGAAGTATTTGTTCTGTAATTTGTAATGCATCATCATTTAACTTACACATAATTGCAAGTTCAAATTGCATATTGTAAGGAACTGGTAGAAATGCTTTCTTTGAATCTTTTCCGTTAGATGGATCTTTTACAGTAAATGTTTGAGTTGTTGTTACTTTTCTTGCAGGATCATATGTAAGACCAGTAAATTCAAATGACATTCTCGGCAAAGTTATAGCCGTAGATTTGTTTAAATCTGGAACTTGTTCTAATCTTGCTAAAAATTTCTGAGTAGGACCATATGCTAATGGCACTTTAATAGTGGAGTCCTCTTGTTTAACAGTTATATCATTAAACAAAGTACCGAAAGAAATAATTGTTCTTCTCAGAATCTCGTTATAAAAATACTCAAACATTGTTATAGTCCTGACACTTTATTTAGGGAATACCGAATGGGTTCTGTTCTGAGAAGTCTAATATCTTATCTGCTTCTGTCTCAATATTAATATTATCTGCAAATCCATCATCAGTTGGATCTGTATTTACCAATCGTAGAGCATGAACTGCACCAGATTTAGAACCAGTTATATTCTCTCCTATTGAGAATGTTCCTGATATAGAAGATACTTCTAAAACATTTGTAACTGCATCCCATGTTCTTACTTTACCTGTTGCTCCACTTGTTGCACCAGTTACAGTTTCATTAAAGATATAATTACCAGTATTTCCTGAAGATGGAGTAGAGAATGTTGCATTCAATGGAAGATCCCCTGCAGTATAACCAGCACCAGTATTAGTAAATCTAACATCAGTAACAGAACCAGCAGAGTTAAGAACAGCAACAGCAGTAGCAGTTGTACCAACACCAGTAGGGCCCGCAAATGTTACTGTTGGTGTGCTTGTAAATCCACCACCAGCAGATGTAACCGTAACGACACCAAGAGTTCCGTCAGCAATATGTGCAGTTGCTGCAGCACCAACACCAGTATCACTAGTAAATGCTACACCTGGAGCAACAGTATATCCTGCACCTGGATTAACAATTTCTATAGACTGAACAGACTTTTGATTTAATCCAATGTTTAAATTACAATACTGAATACCACCAATTAGAACAGCAGTCGCAATACCTGTTGTCCCACCAGAGGGTGCTGAAGATAATCCAATTGTTGGTGGTGTTATATAACCTCCCCCTCTATTTGATATAGTGAAGAAACTAAGACCTCCTGTAGTAACTATACCAGCAAAAGCAGCAGCAGTTGATGCAGCACCTACCAAAGTAAATGTTTGTGTTGGGCCTAGTATCGTAGGAATACCGTCTTCATTAACACCATCAGTTTCATCACCTACTAATTCATTATCAATTTCATCAATACCAGTATCAATAACTTCATCTTCGTAACGGAAGAGTTCACATCTCAATTCATAAACATAATTTTTTTGTAATTGATAAAATGGTTTTTCATGCTCTACATATTTAATTTCAAATAATCTGTCTCCTAGTGGAAAATATATTAAATCTCCCTCTTTAGGTCTAGATGTTAATTTTGTATTTGCTTCATTCTTCAGTAAAGGTTCAATATAAGTCTCATATCTTTCTCGTGAGACTATTAATGTGATTTCATTAGTTTGTTGAATACCAAACTTAGAAAGAAGAGTTGGATTGTCACCATATCCATCAAAAGATTCGATATAGGCTTCTAATGGATAAGCATCATCAAACTTTGATTGAACAACTTCCCTTATTACACTTTTTTCTGATACAAATTTTCTTGGAAGATAATGTATATCAACACCATACATCCTCAACTGTTCATTGATTAAATCTTGTACTAGATTTTGTTCTGATCGAGCACCTTGCTGAAAATATGGATTGAGTGCCATTATATTAACCTATCATATCTAATGGTGGTAACTCATAAGTATTAGACATTTGCTCTCTAATGACATCAAGTTCTTTTTGAGCGTCATCATACATTTGCCGTCCATTTAATTCAACACCACCAGGAAGTTTTACTCCTTGGAATTTCATTAAGTTTTGGCCCCATTGTCTTTTAACTAATTGAGTCACATATCGTTTTAAAAACGAATCATTCCATACTCCAGTAAATGAATCTGGATCTATGGCTTTAAAAACTTCAAATACCAAATAATCATCTTCTAATACACTACCCCAATCAATATCAATATAAAGTCTATCTTGACGTTGATTAAATCTGAATTGCTTTTGAGTAGTTAATAAGAAATCTAAATCAGACAAGTATGTTCTTGTCATAGCATAGTTTAGTACCTCAGTAGCACCATAATAATAAATGTCATTCAAGAACAACTGATACTTTACACTAAACATATTGTTAGTAGATGTAGCAGATCCATCAAAATGAAAAATCTTTTCTACTCCAATAATATCTGGAGGTAGTGGTAAGTAATTGCCATTTTCTTCAAATTTAAATTCTGTGGTAACTCCAACTGTATGCGACACAGTTGTTGTGGTTACACCAGTAACTTCAGCATCAGTTAATCCTCTGCCTCTATTTTTATCATCTTCAGTTATTCTATATTTTACATAGTCTTTTGTTACACCATCAAAATGACGTTCTTGAAATATCTGAAGAGCATCATCTATCAGGTCATCAATTTGCTCATCGGCAACATTAATTTCAAGCACTGGAGCACCCAGTTGCCTTTTAGTGTAATTTATTAAATCTGTTCTACTTGCTGGTTTCATTTGCACCTAGTCCTTAAGAGTATTTAGGGTGCAGAGGATACACCTGCATAAACTAAAATATTACCATTTACTATGTTATATATCGTTGATCCAGATCCCACTAAAACGTTATAAACATATCTACCTTCACTTAATTCCTTTGTGTCAGAAGACCCTAAAGAAATTTTGACTGTGCTTAAAGTTGCAGAGGTTGTTATACCAGCAGTAAATGTTTTTGTTGCTCCTAGAGTAGCACCAATTGCTACACTCTTTGCAATCTGAGAAGATGCAGACCATGCCGTTGTAAACGGAAATGGTGAGTTGGATGTGTTTACTACATTAAATGTTGCTGAGAAATTAGCACCACCTTGAATGGTCAGATTAGCCGCAAAGGGAACACCTGAATTTGGATCAAATGTAATATTTTTACTTGCCATTTACCAATTCCTTGAGTAGATTTTTGATTTCATTAATTTCACCTTTTAATCTTGATAGATCATTTTCCATCATTTCCACCCTATCATGACCTTTAGATCTAACTTGTTTTCGAGTTATATATTTTTCAAACTCTTTTGTATTTGTATTTACAATAGAGTTTGTTTCAATATCACGAGATAGGTCATGTTGGTTTTTAACTTTATGATATTTCATATTATGCCATTGCAATGACTCTTAGAGCTTTAACTTGAGGGACATAAACTTGACTTGTTGAAGTCAAAACTAATTTAATTCTATACGCTTTAAATGATGGTAAATCATCAATTGTAAATTCGTATGGATTAAATTCCAATTCAAATGAGTTAAATGATTCTTCATTTGTCGGAGGAACAAACGTATCAGATCTTCCATCACTCTTAGCAGGATCAATAATTTGACCGTTTTCACTTAAATTCTTAAAGCCAGGGAAAGGAACGAATATTGGATTGAAGTTTTCTTTATCACCAATAGCATAGAATGCTCTGATATCATTTAACGATGTTAAATGTGCCTCCAGCATTATTCTAATAGATGTTCCTGGATTAACTAAACCAACTTCTTTAGAGATGTATTTAAACGCTGATGGATCAGTTCCAAGTGCGTTAACTCTAGGATCAGTAGAGAAATCAGTAACAACACTATTAACTCTATTAGTTGTTAATATTAAAGAAGATCTTTGTAAATCTATGATAGGACTTACTTTAGAATTCGCTGTTCCTAATGTGAGTTTTAAGTTAGCAGATTTATTACCAGGTAACTGTGTTAACTTGTTTTCTGCGTTTACATTAGATGCAATTAATCTTGGACTATCAAGCCAATTATTATCATTTAAAGTAACAGATTCAAATCCATTATCAACATAAGGTAATTCAGTTCCATCAATACTTTGACTTGTTACTGTTCTAAGTTCTCCTGTCATAGTAGTGCCAGGAACAGATAAGGTTTGAATCGCAGGGGATACAAGATCATAAGCAATATTTTGAGTTGCTTGGATGTTAGAACCACCAGTTGATTTAGTTTGATTTAAATATAGTTTAGGGAATGATGTACCAACTGCTCTACTAGTATTGTTAGTATTAAATGTTGTTGACATATCAATATCCAAATTGTATGAATCAAACCCGATAGCCTCTCCTTTTCCTGTTGCAGTTGTTGATGCTAAATCATGAGTTTTATTAACTCTCATTAAATTTACGCCACTTAATTCATATTTAAATACAGGAGTTCCAATAGGATAATTTCTGGTTGATGCAGTGCTAGATCCTATTGATGAATTAGTATCAACAGATCTAGTAATATTACCACCAATATTATTACCAGAAACAGATGTATATTCTATGACTTCATTACCAATTTGTAAGAATCCAGTATTAGTCGTACCAACACCTACACTTTCAAACGTAGAAAATTCACTCGCATCTTCCACAGATAGAGAACCAACAGCATCTGTTGTATATTCTGCAGTTAACTTAGTAGGTTTTATATCTGATTGAGCACCAAATATTCTAACCTTATTATCAGCAAAATACATACCATGATTTTTATGATTAACTTTGATGTTAGTTCCATTACTTGCAATTACAATATCAGATATTTGAACATCACCCCCATTTGCAAAGTTTAACGCAGTTGATAATCCAGCATTATTAGTAAAGAACACTGTATTTGCCGCACCAACTTGATAATCTCCTTGAACATTATCGAGAATTAGTTCGTTAACATCACCAATAGTAACAACAGACAATCTGGCATTTAATCCTAAATTGTTATTTCCAATACTAGAAATTCCTAGAACATCACCTACTTGATATCCGTGGCCACCAACAGAGAATGTTGCACCTAAAGCAACACCATTTGCTATGGTAATGTTTGCTTTAGCTCCTGTTCCACTACCTGAGATAGTGTTTAGAGTTACATTATTGTAAGTGAGGTGACCGCTATTAGGGGTAAATCCTATTCCAGCACTAGTTACATTTAGAGATCCAGTTGCTATTCCTGCAGTAGAAACAAGATTACCTGTAGCACTAGTATTTGATTGAGTTACAGTATTACCAATTTTTAATGAAGAATCAGAAACTGTTGTTCCTAAACCAACTCTTAATTTTCTAGAATTAACTATTAAAGAATCTGGTTTTAAATATGGAATTTGTCCATTACCAGTTTTCAGATCTGCATTATATAAATCAAAGGTTCCAGTGGTTAAGAAATCTGCTCTGTATAAAGTAAATTTAAGATCTTCCCATTGACTTGGTTCCCATATAGATGCGTTTTGTGATTTGAACAATGAACCAAGATATGGTTGTTGAGATACATACGTTTCAGTAATGAGATCATTTTCACCAACTCTTGAAATATAAACGGCATATTTTGTAGAATTTGAAAGAAGTGTTAAAGCATATTCTCTATTTCCACCCTCAAGGAATATAGGAGATTCAAATTCAATTGGTGTTGCAACTGATCCATCTGCAGATAAATTAATTTCTGATGGATTTAATGTTACTTCTGAATTTGGAATAACAGTAGAAATTGGAGAACCATTTTCTGTTGCCCTTATTTGGAATACAAAAGGTATGTCCATATCATCTCTACTTCTAAAGAAGAGATCAACCCTAGTTAGGAAAATTCCACTAGGATCTTCAATTTGTATAGTTTGTGCTAATGGATCTCCCCAACGATTAAATCCTTGTGTTCTAGTAGATTGTTGTCTAGATCCTGGTACAACCTCAGTGTTTAATGTTCTCTCCACTCCTCTAGCTTCAACTACGCTTTGAGTTTCAATTCTTGCATTTCTAGTAGAAACAATTTCCTCTTGAACTGTTTGTAGAATACCAGTGGATTCAAAAGTTTCTTCAGCTTGAGTTGTTGCCACCTCTTCATTATTAGTAGGATCATTCGTCAATTGAAGAACTTTCTTACCAGTTTCAAATCTAGGATGAGAACCTAAATTTGGATCTGGAACAAAGAAACTACCAATTAATGTCGCAGAAGTATCAGAAACTAATCTAAGATTAGTAATCTTTGCCTGTGCTCCACTAGATTGACCTGTTAAAATTAATCCTGTTTCTACCCAACCATAGAAATCGCCTTGAGCATTATCTGACATTGAACGAATATCTATGTTCAATAATGTAGAAGATGCAGAGTAACTTGATGGAATAGACTTATAAGTATAAGGATTATCAGAGAATGTTGATGTAGGAATATTGTATGGGCCACCTTTATGATTAGGTTGTGCTAATCTAAATATCGCTCCTGCATTATTACCTGGTAATGATTGATTACCTAATCCAATTCCTTCTGATGTAGCAACAACTGTTTCTCCAACTTGAAATACACCAGAACTCATTTCAATTTCAAGTAATTTTGGAACACAATACTTGGATACATCTTTTCCATCAAAGAATGCATATAACCTTGTTAGAGGTTTTATTCTTTTTGCAACAAATTGTATATTTCTAGACCTTAAGAAAAGAACTAAATCTCTACTTATAGTTTTATCACCTAATGACTCTCTATCAAACTGTTCAACAATTGCTGTTCTAGTTCCTGATCGTTGTGAAGTTCCTGATTGAATTGTTCTTCTTTCTCTTTCAAAAGTTGTAGTCCAGATATTTCTTCCAGACATACCACCATCATGACTGTGCTGTCTAAAGGTAGTTCCTCTGTTAACTCTTCTTTCAGTTGTAGTGGTTCCACCAGTCCAGTTAGTTTGCCATGCATTCCATATAGTCCCTGCAAATCCATTTTGATCAACACCAAGACGAGCTTGAGCATCAGCAAGAACAGAAGAAAAATTACCTTCTTGATTAATAACTCTAGCTTCTAATCTAACAGTATCTACCCAGTTATCAGTTGCTGGATTTAATTCTACAGTTCCTTGCCAAAAACTAATCATGAATGGAGTTACACTTTCACTTCTAGTTCCAAATGATTGTTTAATATATTCAACTTCAGCATAATCTAAACTAACAATATCACCTGTTCTTCTTACATTAATACCTTCTACTAGAGAAAAATTATTGTCTGTAGTTGAATCTGTATTGACAACAGGGCCAGGAATTAAATCTAGAGATGTTGTATAATGTCTAGGACGTAAAGATTGTTGAGTTAAATCAATACTGTTCTCTATAGAAGCTGTAAAAGCAGTGTCTTGAGCTGATATTGTTGTAAAATTATCTACAAAAAATCCTGATTTAAATCTATTAAATCCATCCTTGTCAGGAATAAACATGTTAGAAGTTGTATTTTCTAACATTGATAAAGTAGTGTAGTATTCTAAACTCTTAACTCTATCCTCAAGATCTTTAATATCACTCATCTTAAATCTTTTATATTTCAAATATTCAATTGAAATATCTTTTACATCATAAATGTATGGTGGTAAAGTTAATTGAGCTATTTCTAAAGCATTATCAACAGCAGTAGGGAGATCTGGTTTA
>Ga0208159_1000660_pt1 | contig 13540 bp, 9 predicted proteins | sample 9_EtaG_FD_184082 | JGI IMG/M metagenome (GOLD analysis project Ga0208159, IMG submission 184082) | Marine viral communities from the Subarctic Pacific Ocean - 9_ETSP_OMZ_AT15188 metaG (SPAdes) (version 2) | ecosystem: Environmental > Aquatic > Marine > Oceanic | place: Pacific Ocean | collected... | reverse complement strand
CATAACCGGTTTACCAAAATGCTCACGCACTGGTTGTAGGATGGCCTCCGCTAGGTGAATAAGATTGTTAATCTCCGCGGTCCCCGGTTCATTGTTAATGTTTTTACGTACCGCTGTTTGAGATTTAGTTAGCTCTGCTAGTGAAAAGTTTTCTGATAGTTTCATGACATCATCCCTAATAATGTTTCTATAAAAATTAATCCTACAGCCCCCACTGTAGATAAAACAACCCATAGAATCGTATCTATTTTACCACCCAATTTTTCTACGTCTTTATGCACGTGTTGTACATCTTCTTTTAAATTATTTAATTCTCTTTTCACCCCGGTTATGTGTCCTTGTATAGAAATTATGTGTTCGCGTTCTGTTTGTGGTTCCATTTCCATTACGCTAGTCCCCGCTCTTTTCTTCTATAGAGTTGTTCAGTTGGAGACAAGTATACACTTTCTGAATTTGTAAGTCCAGTCTGAGGACTAACCGCGGTCCCCGATACGTTGGCCGTTTGATTTGGTGCTATTTCAGGGGTTCCCGTGTCAGGGAGCGTTGGCACCGGCATGTTTGGTTGAGCTGTTTGTGTCTGTGTAGGTGTGACAGGGGCTCTTGATACTTGTTCTGGTTCTTTTCTTTCTATTTCAAAGTCTTCAAATCTTTTCATAGACCATTTTGCTTTAGCTTCTTCTAGTTTTCCAAGAGGTAAAAAATCTTGTATATTAAACTTTTTGTTAGGGTTTGCATTTGAAATTTTTTTGTATCTAGACATTAAACCCCCTCTACCATAAGATAACGGTTTGTATCGTCCGGTCAAAATAGCACCAATAGTGCTAGCAGGAATTTTTCTGTCACTTAAAGCTGTAATAATTTGACTTTGAGTCATTAATCCAGAATCTAGTGCAGCTTTGACTGCTCTATAAAATTTGTATTGTTCTCTAAACGCTTCTTCATTCATATCATTGTATTCACGTACAAGTTGTGCTGGTCCACGTTGTTGATAGTTTTTTGTGCTGTACCAACCTTCACTAACTTTTGGTTCTTTAAACGTGTTTTGAAACTCACTAATTTTAAAAGCAAATGATCCAGGAACATCAACTGTTACTGTAGAGCCACCTATTAATTTAAACGCTTCATCTCCTATTTCTATAGGTTGTCCTGTTCCTGACACGTCTCCAGCTAATGCAGCTGTTACACGTTGTGCAGAACTAATAACACCTGGTTCGTTTTTGTTTAGTATGTGCATAATACCTTTATCAAATTTTTCTAAAGCGGTGTCTGAATCAGACCACACAGAACTTCCTGTTTTTGTTTTACCTGTTAAAGCTTCATACACACCCTCTGTACCAATAGATAAACCAAACAACGTGCCGTTTAATAAATCAAGCAACGGACCTGACGCACCAAAATATTCTGATAAAACATCTGTTTCTATTCTAGTAGGGTCTAGTTTTGTTTTTGGATCTGTTGCTCTAACAATTAAATTATTTACTGTAGCACTAATTAAATCGTACGGGTTGTATCGAGACATATCAAATACCTTAAATGTGCCTTTATCTTTATCTAAATTACTAATAGGTATTAAATCACTATACTTCATGTAATCCGCTGCAAACTCATCTTTATAGGTTCTAATTTGTTCAGGTGTAATATTAGTCATCGCATAACCTAATCCCCTAGCTCCTTCATTTAAAGCCCATAGTGTTGCAGCTTGTCCCATCAATGATCTATAACCCATTGCCCTAAGAGTTGCGTTATCGGATGCAATGTGTTTCATTGCTAATACAGATGTTGCAAAACTTGTTCTAAGTATTTCTGCAGGGAAAGATACAAAGTTACCGATAAAAGGTATTTTTCTAATGGCCTGAATCATAGGTGGAACTTTACTATAAGTAGGCATTAGTTCTCTAACTAACATTGCAGAATATTCCTCAATAGCTTCCTTCATGTTTTTTGGATCAAAAACAGAAATTCCAAAGTCATCTAAAACTGCTTTCTTAACTTCTTTTATATTTTTAAAACCACCTTTTAATTGTGACTGTAAATATTCATGTGCATACCATTTCCAAACGTTGTCACCACCTGAGTATAGTCTTGTAGCTGTTTTCATAAGTTTAGAGTTGTCAGCAGCACTTGCTAATTTGCCAAACGTACCAACTTTACCTGCTTTTATGTCTTGAAGAACAGCACTTAACTCTGATGCTACAATATTCTCATCAATCACTCCAAGTTCAGATTTTCTTGTAATATTTTTTATTAAATCTTCTTCGTTTAAAACTTTACCTGCTCCAAAAATATCATCTAACGTAATTTTAAAAGCGTCTGTTACAGAAGCTGCTCCACCAATCCATCCATTGTTAAGTACAAATGCACCAGCACTACCAAAGTTACGTGTTTGTGTTGCTGGAGAGAGAACTGTTTTACCTGTTTGCACACCTGCTTTGTATGCAATCATAGATTGATAAATACTACTTTCCATAAATTTATCTAATTGTCCAAGCGACCCTCGCAACATTCCAGTTACTTCTTTTGATCCGTACAGTTGTGTAATACCTGAGTCTAATAAACCAAGACCTGGAACACGACCAACAGATACAGGGTTAATAACACCTGCTCTAATAGCTTCGTCTCGTGATGCAAATAAACGTCCTTGTTGTAATAACAATTCACCAATACGATCATAGTTTTTTAAGTTTGCAGCCTGTGTTACCAAACTTGCTGTTGTCTGCATAACAGAAGAACGTAATCCTTTTTCTTCTCCTAATAGTTTTCTAATAACATCAGGAAGTTCTTCTCCTGTTTGCACATACACATCATCTAATTTTAAGTTTTCTTTTGCTATTTTTTGTAATTGTATAATTGGGTCAAATCCTTCTGTTTTAACCGTAGCCAATAAATCATCTACCTGTTGTCTTGCAAAATTTCTAATTGCAACATCTGTGTTTTCTACAGAACCCTTTACAGCTAACTCTACTAAAGATTCATTGTTACGAATACGATCAACCACAAAGTCAATTGCTTGTTCTTTTAACTTAGGATCAACTTTAAATTGTGGGTTTGTAAATACACCAAACGATTGTCTAATGTATGATTTTAAATTACTTGTTAAAAATTGTTTTAAACCACTATCGTCAGGCAACACATCTTTATAAAAATTACGCACCGAGTCAAACTCTTCACTTAGTGCTTTTGACATAGATCGTAGTTCTGGTGGTAAATCAGATAATTTTATTTGTCCTTTTATATAAGATAAGACTTGATCAAGTAAATAATCTTGCCCTGCTGGAGATGTTTTATTTGTATTGTATCTTTTTAAAAACCCGTTCGCTAAATCGTATGCTTTTTTTTCAATAGAATCTAACATTTTCTCTATTTGTCTAGATTTTGATTTAATAAAGTTTTGTGTCTTTACATCTAAATATAATTGGTCAGGACTTCTTGTTCCTGCTTCTCTAAAAAACGAAAATACATTATCTATTTTTTTAAGATTAGCTTTTAACGGGTCAGCACTATTTACTTCAAACATTCTCCAATCTTTAAAATCAGGAAGCTGTTTTATCAATCCAGGTTTCGCACCCATTGCTGCAACAGCAGCTCTTGTAATTACATCTTTACCTAAAAAGTTTGCAAATATTTTAGTGCCACCTGCAAGACCTTGACTTACTTCTTTTAGCCCTGGAACTGCTACTTCTAGTTTTCCTGGTAAACTAAATGGTGCTTTTAATGTACCGCTTGCTAAATAAGATAATGGTTTAACTGCTAACTCATTCCCTAACTGTAATGTTTTACTTGCTACAGCTGCTCCAGGTTTAAGTAAACCATTTTTTGTAACGTACCATAAAGGAGGACCAACTAGTGGAAACAAACCACCGATGATTGCACCATCTGCACCAAAACGCAATCTGTTTTTAAAATTTGCAACAGATAATTCTTTACCACTTAGCCCTTCTGTGTCTTCATAATCATACCCTAAAGTATTATCAAACAGTAACGGATCGTCTCCAAACACTTCAGATACTGTATTATATGGTCCACCAGCAATAAAATCAGTAGTGCCAAACACAGCAGCTGTTGTACCGGCACGTTTTGCAACGTTAGATATTTTTGCACTTAACAGCGCACCACCAGTTAGACTATATGTTGGTGTTGCAAATAAATTTACACCTACCGTGGCTTTAATCATACGTCTTAAAGCATTTACGCCTTTAAACACAGCTCCACCAGGTATACCAAACTCAGTGCCTATTGCCCCAACTTCTCCTAAAAATGTTTCTGGTTCTGAGATACGACCTTCCTTTATCATCTTGTCGTAAGATTTTTTTATTTCATCAGTCGCTTCCGTACCAAATGCCCAATCAGGAATTAGTGATGCAAGGTCCACGATGTTGTATCCAAGACGCGCACCTCCTGTTTCTTGTGCTCTGTTTACTTCGTCAATAAAAGAAACGTATGTTTGGTCATCAGGTGTCTTACCAACACTTTGTGTTAAAAATTTTTGTATGCCATATATATTAGGGAAGTATTCTTCCATTTGTATGTCGTTTTCTGTGCCCTTGCGCAAAGTGTTATAAATAGCTTCAACTGCTTCTAAAGCAATTACTTGCGAAGTTGCTGGTGCAGCAACAAGACTTTTTACAATAGGGCCTTCTGTAATTAATTTATAACCTTCTGTTATAGGTCTAACTTCCATAGGTCTTTCACCCTTGTTTAAAACTGTGCGTGTGTCTTTTAACACGTCTGCTACTTTTATTTCTGTTGCTTCTCTAATAGGGTCTATTGTGTCAGATAGTTTGTCGTCGTATGAATCTTTAATGTCTTGTTGTAGTTCTCTTATGCTGCCAAAGCCAAAAGAAAGACCTGTAAATCTATCGCTTATTCTTTTTTCTTCATCGTCACCAACTAATCCTGGTGTAACAAAACCTTCTCTACCAAGTATTTTATATTCTTCCATAGATTTAAGTGTTGGTATATTTTTTTCTATAAATTCTTTAAATGCAGCCACTCCAGAAAAACCAGGAGGTTTAGGGTTTATAATTTTACCGCTTACACCAAAATTTTTTAAAAAACCTTCTGCTACATCAGGTTGCATAGAAACACCTAACTCTTCAGCTTTTGTAATAATATTTTTAACATTTTTTATTTCAACGTCTGTTAAATTTTTTCCACTTAATACTTTAGAATTTAATTTTTCTATAAACTTAACAGCAGGTTCTTTAAAGTTTCTGTGTAACGGTTGAAATATTAATTGTCTATTTGCTGGAAACTCTAAACCACCAATGTTTGTTTCTACAGATTTTATGTGATCAATTTCAAAAAGCCTAGAGTCAGTGTTTTTGTTAAATAGATTTTTAAAATCTATTTTTTTTGAAGATATTATTCCTGTTGTTGGATCTACCGTTGTGTTTATTTTTTCAACAAGTTTTGAATTATTTAAAATACTTTTTTGCAAATTTTCATTATTTACAGTTAAATCGTTTACATATTTAGCGTATGTTCTCTGTTGTTCTCTAAGTATTTTTTCTTCAGGAGATAAATTTTTAACAGCTGTTAATATTTTTTCTCTTCTTCTGGCTTTTCGTTCTGCTATACCTGCTGTATATTTTGCCCAAGCTAAGTCTCCTTCTGGCGTTCCTCTATTTGCTTTTAACTCTTTTAATTGTTTATTTTTTTTTCTATAACTTGTATTAGATGAAATACGTTTTTGCAAAAGTTCTCTTGCTTGTTCTATAGGTATGAAAAGTTCATCCGCTATTTCTGCAGCTACTTTTTGTTTAGCTAGTTCTTGATTTGGTATATTGTAATTTGATAATTTATTAGAACCATCACTTTTTGATATAATATTTAAAGGATCGTTCCAATTGTCTCCAAATTCAGTTGGGTCGTATTTTCTGTCAGAATACATTCCACGATAAATTTGAGAATAATCATCTAAAGGTAATTGTTTTTCTGCAGTTAAAGTTCTGTTAACATATCTTTTTATTACATCATCTGTTAAAAAACCTTTTTTACTTTTTAATTTTAATTTTTTTATAGCTTCAATGTTTTCGTCTCTAGATAAATTAAAATCTACTTTGCTTGCTACTAAATTTTGAGCATCTCCTAATTCAACTTTTGCAGCAGGACCAAGTAAATCATTAACTCGTGTTTCAGATACACCTGTTATTTTAGCTAGTTCTGCTCTATTAGCACCAGGGTTTGCTTCTAATGCATCCATTATAATTTTTTTAGTTGCTGCGGTTTTGTTTGTAAAATAACTAATATCTCTTTCGGGTTTTTTACTTTTAATTAATTCATCTATGTTTTTACCAACAGCGCCTATTTCATTTGCGTTAATATTTTTTGCAACTTTACTAACACCTTTTGCAATCCCTTTACCTGTTCCTGTAACTGGAACGGCCTCTGTTAATAACGCAGCGGCTAGTCCAGTTTGTGAAGCTAAACTATTTTTATTGTAAAAATCTTCTATATACCTAAGTTGTTCAGGAGTTGGATCTCCCCCTAACATTTCTCTAACTTTATTCATGTTAAGTTTTGGTGCAACATAACCTAAAATACCATCGCCCTCGTCATACAATTCTTTAATTGTAAACCGGCCACCCGGACCGTCTAAAGCAGCTAAACCCATAGCGCCTAATTCTTTAAACTCGTTTTTAAATCTAGCTACAGCATTATAGAAACTACTACCTTCTTCTTGTAGTTGGGATGCCACAACCTGCATAGATCTTCTGTTTAGTTCTTTTTCAAATTGTTCTTTTTTTCCAAGATCATTTAAATAAGAATCTCTATCTCTACCGGTTAGTTTATTAATACCGTCTTTCCCAACTAATTTTGTATCTACATACTCTTCGTAGGTTTTTGGATAAGCATTTAAAATGCCTTCAGCAATATTCATTTAAGCCACCTGTGCTGGTAGTTGTAAATCCGTGTTATACTTTTGGTTAAATTGTGCGATGTCTTCTTGTGTTTCTAAGTTTGCAAAATCAAGCAATGCTGCCTCACTTGTTGCAAGTAATCTAACAACACCGTCAGTTACTTCTTGTGGTAGTCGTGCACGTAGTTCTTCGAATGTTAGTCCAACAGAATTAGATTGGGGTTGTGCTTGTGCTTGTTGCGCCATCATTGGATCGCCGCCTTCTTGTAGTCCAACGCGACCACCTTCTGCGTATGTGCCCATACCTAAATAACCTAAGTCTAAACCTATGCCGCTAAACCCTCTTTCTAAAATTATGGCCTCTGCTATTTCTTTTGATCTTAGTGCGTGTTCACTCGTTTCAGGTGTTAAACCTTCACTGGTCGCTATTGTTTCAGCTCGACTATTTATACTTAGTATTTCTATTTCTCCAAGTTTAGACACAATAGGAGATGTATATTTAGCAGTGGCTATACCTATTGCGTTTCTAGCCTCTTGTCTTTGTGTTGGAGTGCTGTTTGGATCTAATATAATTTTAGACTGTTTTTCAATTTCTTCATTTATAGATTCAAAATCTTTTTTATCTAACTTAGCTAATTCAATGTCGCCATTTATTTTCATTTGTAATCTTTCCGTTTCAGATGCGTCTTGTAAATTAAATAAATTTAAATCCCCTGCTTGTTGTATAGCAATTAAATCTTTTTCTTGTTCAAATTTTCGTTCACTTTCAAAATCACTTAAGGCAGCACCTGCCATTAATTTTTTATTAGCTGCTAGTTTAGCTTGGTAGTCTGCTTCTTTAGCCGCGGAGCTCGCTGCAAGATCCTGTCCAAGTCCTGACAATGCTGGACTTGCCGCTTGTAGTGCACCGATAAATCCGCTACGACCTGTTGGCTGCGCACCCATGATCTCGGCTCCTGCTGATGCAATACGTAAATAATCTGCTGTTGATAATCCTTTTTGTCTTTGTGGTTCTTCAAACAAACCCATTTCTTCTAAATAATCTAAAGCTGTCCCACCGTTTGTTAATCCAACTCTTCCGCCGTTATCAAAACCAGATACAATACCATTATTACGTGAAGAAACTTTACCTCCTCTTCTAAACATTGGTCTGTTTAATGATTTCATTATCCTTGTCCTTTGTTAAAAAATCCACCAGCACCTAGTAAACCAAGAATCCCGGTCCCCGCTCCAAAAAGAGTTTGCATTGTAGATGGGTTAGGTGTTGTTTGGAATGTTGTACCACCTGGAGCACCGTATGCAGCACCTAACATTTGACCCATGAAACCCATGCCTTGTTGTGGTGCGTAAGCTAGCGCTTGAGCAGCTTGCTGTTGTGCATCTAAAACTGATTGTTGGTAAGCTTGGTTTTGTGATCCCATTTGTGATAGTGCATTAATTTGATTTCCAAGCATAGACATATCATATTGTCCAAGACCTTGTTCAGCTGCAGATAAACCACCGTACTGTGCTAATGTGTTTGCTAATTGCTGTTGTGCTTGACCAGCCATACCTGCTTGCGCGGCTCCTGCTGCACCGTACATTTGTTGGTTTTGTAATGCTTGTTGATTTGCTTGTTGGAATGCTTGTGCCGCTAATTGGTTTGCTTGTGAAAAACCTTGACTCAATAAGTTTGCTTGTAAACCAGCTCCACCTAAAGCAGCGTCTGCTCCAAGCTGTGCTTGTGCAACTGCTGCACGACTACCACCAAACGCTGATCCTGCACCTGCTCCAAACTGTGCCGCTTGTTCTCCAACCTGTTGTTGATAAGAAGCCATTGACGCATCAATAACTTCTTGTTGGTACGGTGACATAAATTGTTTGTATGCATCAGGTCCCATGTACGCGGCGCCCGCATCTTGGCCCGCTGCTGCGGCGCCCAACATAGCATCATAAGCAGCTCCTGCTTTTTGCATGTATGGGTTAGCTACGTCTCTGTTCTGTGCAAAATAATCAGCAGCCCCCGATTGAAATCCTTTTGCTCTTTCTAAGTATGCTTGATAACCACCAAGGCCACCTGCTAACTTTTGAGCTTGAATTGTAAGAGGGTCTTGACCTGCTACAAATTTATCACCTGTAAATGATGAAGGGTCTACGTAAAAAGGACTATCTGTAATTGGTTTTTTGCCAGTAAAATATTTAGAAAAATCTTCACCAATACCAACTATATACGGAGGAGGCATTTGTGTGGTTACTGATGTCGCCATTATGCTATTGCCTCCATTTGATCCATAAACTGATACATTTTTTGTGCTGCTGCTCTAGGATTTCCTGCTCCGCCTGTCATTTTATCAAACCCTTTCATAGCATCAGCCGTTAATACAAATTCATTTTTTGACAACATAGCTGGTACGTCGTCAGCTTTTTCTTCAATACCTTGTGATACAAAAATACCATCACGGCCATCTAATTGCATGCCACGAGGCATGCCAGGAGCCGCTGCAATAATACCTGTATCACCGCCTTCATTATAACCTACTCTACCACCCATTGCTAGTCCTAAAGGTTTACCGTATTTATTCCATAATCTAGTAATTTCTGGATCTGGGTAAGGGCTGTCTCCATAACTTCTACCGGTGGTATTTTTGTAACTTTCAAACCACTCTTTCCAAGCAGCGCCCTCTTGTCTTTCGTCTTCTATTTTTTGTTTTTTTAACTCTTCAGCTAAAGGCATAACTTGTGACAGTGTCGTAGTTGTACCAATAGTTGTTAAAGTTTTCATAAGATCAAATTCTGGTTTTCCTGTTTTTGGGTTTTCGCTAGTAAAACCAGGAAATATTGCTTTTCCTACATCTTGCGTAAATTTATCTAATGTTCCTTCTGTATCAAAAAAACCCGGAGTAGGTTCTGGTGTAGCACCAAAAGTTGTTTGTCCACCGGGACCCGGACCTGGAGACTGTCCTCCAACACCTTGTAAATTATTACTGTATAAATTTTGATAATAATTAGGGTTATCATAACCACTTTTAAAAGCATCCATAAAACTTACTCCACCTTTACCATCACCAATACTCATTATACCCTCTTTAAGTCCAGAACCTATTCTTCCATAACCTTGTGGGTTACGTGCTTTGTATCCTTGAGCACTAAGAGCTGTGCCTAAAGCTGTATACGGATCAAGTTTACCAGAATGCAGTTTAGCTGATCCAAGCTGACCTAAACCTAAAGCAAGAGGCATGCCTAGTGGACCGGCGAACATCATAGATAGTGGACCAGCAAAAGGAGCTAACTCCTTAGGCATTAACTTATCTGCTACGCTATCGAAAAAATCTGTGATTCTACTCATTAGTCTCCTGACTCCGCACCCATAGGTGGCATTTCTAATATCTTAACTTTAATATCTATGGCTTTTGTATCGGACCAGAGTTGGCCACAATGTGAGCAGGTGCCTATCGCCTGTTCTTCTGAATCTACCTCATTCTCACAGCTTTTGCAATATATTCTCTGGTAAACTTCAGGTTGTATTACGGGTATTTTTTGACCATCTATAGTTTTATATTCTATGGGTTGTCCTTCTTTGATTAATCTCATTATGTAATCTCTAATACCGACAATAATACATGTAATCTGTTGGCTGTGCCTGCTGTAGCTTTGACTTCGTCACCCTCTTGTAGCACCAATGGTTGTGTCAAAAGCTCCACGGTCCCTTTTGCACCGACAGCTTTGTCTTTAAACATGCTAAATACAGGGTCACCTGACACGTTATCTCTTGTAACTGTAAGTGTTATGGTGTCAGCGTTATTACTATCTTCACTAACAAGAATAGACTTGACAAGAGCCGTAGTTGACGGCACCGGTGGTGTAACAGTGTCATCAGTAATAGGCACTTTGTATACTTGTGTTGCGTTTGTTGTTGTTAGGTCAACAGCTTTTAATAAAAATGTATCAGCCAAGATAAAAACTCCTTGCTAAGTTTTCGTCTTTTGCTTGTTGCTCGTACGAAAAGTTTAGTTGTGTAATAATTTGTTCAAGCTCACGAATAAGTATGTCAAACTGCACACGATCGTATTCCGGTGTAGCTTGTGGTAATCGACCTATTATAACTTTAGCCATTATCGTCCTCCGTCCGGTTTTACATCTAATCGCAACGTACCAAATCTCCAGTTATCTCCAACAGCTTTACTAGATATAAGTAGATTACCTTGACGACCACGACCACGAGTATCAACTTTAGTTGTTGACGGTGTGACTGTAGAAAGATTTATTCTAACATTTGTGTAGTTAATAACTTTTTTATCATCAGCGTGCGCTGCAGCTGTTGTGCCACTAACACCTCTTGTTATTGTACCACCTAACACGTTTATAGTTTTGCTTGTGTAAGAAATTAATTCTGCATCAATCAATATAGTTCCAGAGGATGGAAAGTTTGACGCGTCTGTTAGTGTAATAGAAGTCAACGCCCCACTACCCAATGCTCCATTTAATGTAGTCTCGTTTGTTATAGAATTGTAATCTTTAAAACTTAACAATACTTCTGCACTACCTCTTTGTTCTTTAAAGTCAGGTATGAATCTACTTATAGATAACAGTTGTTCTCCGTCCTGTATGTCAAAGTCACCGGACTGTAAAGTACACTTTATTGGTTCAACTACATCATCAAAACCAGACTCATGAATGTATACTCTAGAAGCGCCATCAGTCAAACCAAGCACTGTAGGTATCGTTCCATTTGTTGTAGGTAAATACTCAGTTGCATATGGTAAATCATACACACCTCTATCAAGCCACGTCGTTCTTGCAAGCGTGTTTGTGTACCATAAGTTTTCTAAATAATTGTAAGTTACATTACGGTCTATAAAATCAGAATCCTTACTAGCGTAGAACCATGTAATTTCATTAAAATCTGTGTTTAGTCCAGCATATACTAAACCTTGTTGTGCTATACTAAAGCTGTCAAACACAAAATCTTGAACCGTGCACGGTAATTTTTTAATTGCACCATCAAACATGTAAAAAGCATTTTGACTCATCCAAAAACTTGTACCATTTACATCAACAGCACAATGTGGTGACACAGCACCACAGTTGGCTCCAACTTGGTTTAGTCCAAATATAAAAGGCGGTCCAATAAACTGCAAAGAGTGTAAAGATGTATCTGTCCAAATTAAAATAGAACCCCTAGATCTTACAGTTGTCATGATTTTAGAGCCGTCTTGTATTCTAAATGACCCTGCTGTGTTTACACTTGATGGAAACCACGTTGTAAAATCTTCTTGGTTAGAAAACCTAAGAAACAAATCATCTTGTGATGTTGTTGAACCTATTGTTGTTTCAGTGCCCATTAAAATTAAATGTCTATCAGGTGTAGATAGTATTAAATGTCTTGATGCAGTTGGTGCGTTTGCACTGGCCAACGCAGCTCTACTAGTTGTGCCTGCAGAAGTGTCCCATTTAAATAAAGAACCATCAGCAGCTAACGCTAACAAATCTTCACCAAAACTTTCAAACACCCAATACCTACTGTCAATTGTTGTAGTAGATGTTGCAGAAGCAGTGTTCCAACCAGTAAAAATATAAGATGAATTACTTGCATCAAGTATAAGTGTGACAACAGCGTTATCAGCATGGGCCGCTGCTATGTGACTACTTGTAGTATTACCAGGAGAAGAACCTGAAGCAACTGTGGTTGTAGTATTAATAGTTGCTATTCCACGAGTCACAGTTAGGTTATTACTTGACACACCTGTAACTTTCATAATCTCTTGACCCACTAAAATAAAATCACCGCTTGCAAATTTACTACCATCATCAACAGTTAGTGTTGTTGCACTATTGTTAATACCACTACCCATATTGACTGCATCTGTAATTGTTGGTGTAATAACACCATTCCAAGCAGATATACCCCAACCATAACCATATACGTTTGTTTCTGGTCCTGGGGATATTTGATATTCTACATCCACGGTGCTCGATCCACCGCCCGTTGCACCTGAACTAGCATTACTTGAATGTGTAACAGTGTACTGACTAGAACTAATAATAGTTGTAATCTCAAACTCTGCGTTCATGTCAAGGCCGCCTACAGCATCTGCATTAGAAAATGTTACAAAGTCACCTGCCGTTGCTCCATGACCAGAATCAGTTACGGTTACAACTGCTGATCCACTAGTCGTGACAAAAGGATTTGTAAGATTACTTTCTGTTGCACGAATAGGTGTAACATCTGCTACAACACCTTCTTTGTACACGTATAATTTTCTGTCTGTGCCAAGCGCTAGATGTCTTGTACCTGTAAGATCTGACCATCCAAATTGATCACGAACAACACCTATTAATTTGTCTGTAAATAGATCTATCCAACCACCTATTTTTTCTGGTTGTCCATAACGAAATCGTACGTTTTCTCCATCAACCCATTTACCTTCAGCGCCATATACAGTGTTTTGTTTATCAAATCCTGGTGCAAATTTTGTAGAAGACAAAGGCATTATAAGATCCTCACAAATTGATAACTTATAGATCCAGCACCGCCAGCGCCACCTGCAGTCCTACCAGCGTTAACTTGCGCGGCTCCACCGCCACCGCCACCACCGCTAGTGCCGGCTGACCCTGCTGTGCCACTACCTGATGAGGAACCACCAGCGCCACTACCAGAACCTGCTCCACTGTTACCTCCGGCTTTACCATCAATTCTACAGT
>Ga0208159_1000653_pt1 | contig 13623 bp, 9 predicted proteins | sample 9_EtaG_FD_184082 | JGI IMG/M metagenome (GOLD analysis project Ga0208159, IMG submission 184082) | Marine viral communities from the Subarctic Pacific Ocean - 9_ETSP_OMZ_AT15188 metaG (SPAdes) (version 2) | ecosystem: Environmental > Aquatic > Marine > Oceanic | place: Pacific Ocean | collected... | reverse complement strand
ATCACGATTGAGAACGAGAGTGCATTACCCAGTAACTTCCAGAGTGCTGAGTTTGAATCTTTCCTACACTCGCGCTCAAATAGGTATGGCTAAACTGAACTTACAGGCTGGTCGGTGTTCTATTGTAGAAGCGACCAAGGAACACATAGAACAGATATATCCGTTCATGCGTAAAGCTGACCAGATAGAGGTTGCCTGTATGGGACATACTCCCAAGGAAGCCCTAGAGAATGGCTTCGCTAATGATGACGTTACCCTTACCGCTCTAGACCCAGATGGTGTGCCGATGGCGATGTTCGGTATCGGACAGGTAAACAACCTAGCGTACATCTGGTGGTTAGGCACAGACATTGTAGATGACCACAAATATGACTTTATTAAATCGTCCCGTAAGTGGACACAGATACTAACCAAGCCTTATGGCGCAACCTTTAACTTTGTACACGAGGAGAATAAATTGGCTATCAAATGGCTTAAATTCTGCGGTGCTAGATTCATCCGCAAACTCGACTTCAACAACCAACCCTTCTTTGAATTTATAATTACTTCTAAATAATATGTGTCCTCCAGCAGTAATCGCCGCAGTCGCCCTTGGTACAGCCCAAGCAGGTATGTCCTACATGGGGCAGAAACAGCAAGCTAAAGCCCAAGAGAAAGCCCAGCGTAACGCCACGATTGCCGAGCAACAACGTCACCTATCCGAAATGTCAGCTTCCCGTCTCAGGGAAAGACAAGAGAAGATAGCGGCGGCACAGCGTATTCAACAGTCCACCACAGCCGCCCGTGAAGCCCGCGCAACGGCTCGTGTGAGTGCTGGTGAGTCAGGAGTAGCAGGCCTAAGCGTAAATGCTCTTATTAATGATATGACACGTAAAGAAGCAGAGTTTAGCTTCTCTGTTCAACAGCAGATGCAGTTCGCTAATATGAATCGTCAGCTTGGATTTGAAGATGGCGCTAACCGCTCTCGTATGAACCTATTGAGCATTAACAAACCAATCAACCAACCTAACCTCCTTGGGTCTCTTATTGAAGGAGCTTCTACAGGGCTCAGTGCTTATAGTGCAATGAATTCAGCAGGTATTGGTCAAGGCGCGTCTAAAGCCGCCTCAACGTCTGCTGTACCCGCCTATAATCCTAACTCTGCTTTCAATGTTAGTGCCGCGCCAACCTACACTCCTTTTAAAGCTCCGACAACATTTTAAATAAAACATGGCTAAAAGACAGATTACAATCAACGACGGCTCCAAAGAACGGAAGCAGGTAGGATTCGACCTCAACCCTGTAAACCTACAGCCTACAATACGTAGCGGAGGTAACTACCGTGTAGCGGTACAAGACACCCCCAAGACAAACTCTCTGCTTCAGTTAGCTGAGAATTTAAAGGGAGGCGTAGCGTTATACGGAGCGGCGGTAGAAGTTTCTCAAAAGCAAGCCGAGCAAGACGTCAATACAATGACGGACGAGGAATATGACAAGTTCCTTACAGAGGGCTTAGACAAAGAGAGCCTTAATATCTTTGGTTACACCAAGGCTTACAACCGTGCGTTAGCTCAGAAGTATCACGCAGAAGAGATACCAAAAAAGCTACAGGACATCTCAACTGAAATGTTCAGTAACTATTATGACTACAAAGACGCAGATACTTTTGAAGCCGCATTGAACGAAAAGATGCAAGGGGTCTATGACGAAGCGGATGAGCTCCTAAACGATAATGTCTTTGGTAATGAAGCCAACCGTGTACTTAAGAACGCCACAAAGAATGACTTTATAGTAAAAGAAAGAGCTAAGTTTCTCCAAGAGCTTCCTAAGCGTAACGCCGAGCTAGCCACACAACAAATCAACCGTAGTATAGAGGATATTGATGACTCTATTCTAGCGCAGGGTATGTTTGGAGAACTGGTTAGAACAGCATTTGACAATAACAAGGATAGCTTTATGACCCTTCAAGCGGCTAACGAGGCTATTTACACTGCAATCTACAGACGAATACAAACCCTAGCGTCAAGCAACTCAACGGCTGACAACAAACTAGCTGAAGAGATGTTAGACCAAATAGGTGATGGCAAGAGTATAGCAGGCATAGACCGCACAGTCGGCGGGATGGACATCTTTGCTACAGGTAAGAGACAGTTAGCTCTTACACAGCTTGAAGCTGGCCTAGAAGACAAAATGGACACCGCCTACACGGATGCCGTTAAAGCTATTCAACCGCACGTGGCTAAGGCAGAAGCCCAAGTAATTAGCCAGTTGGCTAAGGGTGCATCTGAGAAGGAAGTAAGAGCAACCGTAAATGACCTAATAACAGAGTTAGACTCTCCAGATGGACCAGCAAAATTTCCTAATGATACCGAGAGAGATTTACTAAAAATCGAACTTCGGAAGATGTTTGATAACCCCACGTATTTTAAGAACGAGCAAGCTAGAAACTACTGGCTACAGACCCAAACGATGTTTGATATCTCTTACGACATGGCTGTAGGGAATATTCCAGAGCCGTTTACGGAAACCACTGACCCTACTAGGGCAGGGGCTCCTAGAAAGCCCGTAGGCATAGGACAGAAGTTTGTAACCGACGCTAGGTTTAAACTAACTGACCTTTATACTGGGATAGCTATAGAGGTGCAATCCATCGAAGATAACAACGAAAAATATCTTACATTTAAAGCGCGAGAGAAAGAAATTATAGAAGAATTTAATAGCTGGAGCGCTGAGTATTTCGCCCAGCCTTCCGTAGCAAAAGAACAGGAAGCACTCGCCTCACAGCAGACGCTACTAGAAGAAGCTAAAGCTTTAAACCCCAAAGCCGCCGCTGAATATGCAAACAATCCTCAAGCTCTAAAAGCAATTATACAGGACGGGCAACCCACAATAGATAGACGTAACGTAATAAATAGCGACAAGGATGTCCGAGGCTTTTGGTTTGGCACTCGTTTCGATAACTTTGTTAAAGTAGTCAATACACAACTACTTGCTGGAGATGACCTTAAAAGAAACTTTAACGATATTCACGACGATTTTGAAGGCAGGGAATTAAACACTGGAACTAATATATCATATAAAAGTGGTCTAGACAGAGTAATTGTAGCACAAGAATTAGCCTCAGAGTATCAAGTTGCTGGTATATCAAGCGCCACACTTCTTTCTGGTTCAGTCCCCGCTAGAAACCCTGAATCAGCAGGCATAACTGAGTATGGCGTCCCAACGGGAAATCCAATGTCTTATATCGAATTTTTTGCTAAAAGCGAGATGACCTTTGCAGATTTTCCTATCGTTCCTAGCGGCGATATACAAAAAACTATAAACGCTGTTGAAGGTTACTTTGCTCCTAGGGGTCAAGCTCAACTTGACAACATCTACAGTGGCCCCTTTAAAGCCATAGCGGACAAATATGGTATACCTTTAGACCAGCTAATGCAGATGCAACGCTCCTACTTACTAGAACACAATTACATTGAATCAAAATAAATTATGGCATTTGAAAAACTACTAAAGCCCACCATGCGTGGCGTACAGCCTATCCCTGAGCAAGCAGAAGAAAAGCCTAACTTCTTTGTTGATACCCTAATGGGTGTACCTCGTGGTATAGAAGGAGCAGTTCAAAGCATATATGACCTAGCGGACTTCGCTACAGGTGACATCCTGCCTGATTACGATACCCGCTTCCTAGGACGTTCTAAGCGTTTCGGCGGTACAATGACCGAGGGCATTACACAGTTCCTCACTGGTTTCATTCCTGTTGCAGGACAGTTAAGCAAGGTAGGCAAACTTAGTAAGCTCAACAAAGCAGGCAAACGTGTTCTAAACCTCAAGGGTGCGGCAACAGCAGGAGCAGTAGCAGACTTTACAATGTTCCAAGCACAGGAGGAAAGACTAAGTAATCTTATCGAAGCCTTCCCTTCGCTGAGTAACCCTATAACTGAATATCTAGAGGCTGATGAAGACGACGGAGAGCTAGAAGGACGCCTCAAGAATACCATAGAAGGCTTAGCCATTGGTGGAGTCGTAGACAGCCTTATAGGAGGCGTTAAAGCCATCAAACGCTCTCGTAAAGGGGATGACCCTGAGAGCATCATGGGAGACTTTTATGACTCTTACAATCAACAGAGGAATGACGTTCTATTAGAGGAAGACTTTGCAGAAACGCTTTCCTTTCGCGAGACAATTAATAAAGCCTTTGAAGCTAAGTTTGGAGGCACAATTGTAGACGAAGGTACGCCTGTGAACGCTTACGACGCCTTACAGACCTTCGATGAAGTATACACAGGAGAGCTTAAGCCTATTATAACAGCACTGCTGGACAGGGGAGCAAACTCTCTAAGAAAGACAGAGGTGATGTTCGATGCCCCAACGCTTAAAGGCAAGGGGGCAGGCTCTACCTATGGAGATAATCTTATAAAAATGAGGCAAGGAGGAGCAAGAACCTTTGTTCACGAAATGCTCCACGCTGTTACTGTTGAACAACTCGACTCCTCGTTTACAGAGATTGCTAAAAAACTAAACCTAGAAAACCCTGATAACATGATGGCGGGTAGGTTAGTTGCAGGAAACAAAGAAGCCTTAGAACTAATTGCTAAAAACGCCGAGTCTGACCCAGTAGCAGGACTGGCGAACGCCTACCTAAAGGTTATCAAAGCACTTGGAAGAGAAGATAGCGTATTTGGACGCACTACCGAGCAAATCAAAAAGGGTAAGCAAGGAGATAGAGATACTCCCTACGGTCTTACCAACATAGAAGAATTTATATCAGAAGCTTTTACTAACCCAGAGTTCCGTAAAATCCTAGCTGAGCTACCTAGTGAAACCCAGAACCGCTCTATGTTTGAGGATTTCTTGGATTCTCTTCTCAAAATACTAGGACTTGATAAATCACAGGGCAGTGTTCTGCGTGATGTATTCAAGTACACTGACGACATCGTTCAGAAACAGAACGCAGAGTATGCCGACGCGCTAGACTACATAGAGTCTTTTTCTGAGTTATCAGGTAGAATTAAAAGAAATGCAGACGAAAAGCCTACAGGCAAGCCTGACTCTTATTACGACGACCTGTATGAAAGTGGAGAGTTTGGACAAGACAGAACGCTAGATAACCGAGGGGAAGACTTCCAAGTTCCTAAAGGTGAACGTAATCCTGTTCCAGAGATTCAGAAGGATGACATGGTTCCTGTACGTGAAGGCACTTTAGAACCCTTTGAGATTGACTTTGGTAGACCTTTTAGAGGCAAAGACATCTCAGAAGTCCCTGACAGTTACCTACGCAAAGCACTAGAGTTCGACAGCATCCCTGACAAAACTAAGACACGTATTAGCGAAGAACTCGACGCTCGTGACGCTGGAGAAGCATCGCGCCCAAATGATGGCTTTGTTAAGAGTGAATCTGATGAACCAGACGCAAATAGCCGTGTATCCTACCAGAAAGGGGTACAAGCCGTAAGAGAAGCGGAGAAAAGAGGAGAAGGCGTAAGCGTCTTACGCAAGAAGGGTGACCAGCATTATGGTAATCCATTCAGCCACCTTGATAACGCTAAAGATACTATATTAACAAAAGACCTAGAAGAGACTGTAGCAAACTATGAGAAGTGGTTAAAAGGCACAGACTTTAAAGATGTTCGCCCTGAGCTAAGAGCTTGGGTTATCAAGCAGATTGATGAAGGTAAACTAGATGGAAAAGCGTTGCTTTACTATTCAAAACAACAGCCTAATCATGCTGAGGTGCTCGATGAGTTTATCAAAAGTAAGCGAGGAACAACTCTTCGGAACAACAAAACAAAAGCGGCACTCCTTATGGTTGAACGTGGACGTGCAGAGATTGATAGCCCTCTTACAAAAGGAGAAATCTTAGAGCCTAACGTAGCGACAGCGCGTGAGCGGTATCAGCGTTACGTAGCGGCACAAGGAGGAACAGGCGGCAAAGCAAGCCCAGCTTCAATGTCTTTCAAGGAATACATGGAAAACTATGGGATTACCCACACCACTGTGCATAATAAAAGAGGCAAAGTGATTGGTTCAAAGGAGACCGATGAGTTTACCTCTGCTAAGTTCCGTAAAGAAGCTAGGGAGTTTATCGGTAGTTCAGGCACGCGGATGGAGAGAGAAAACCCTCTTGGTAAAGGAGAGATTGTAAATCACTCTGGCGGTGCAAAAGGTTCTGACTCAGTTTGGGGCGAACTTGGCGAAGAGTTTGGTGTAAAATCTAATCATTACTATGTTGAAGGTAACAAAACTCCAAAAGGCAATGTTGCTATTTCTAAACAGGAAGCCCTAAAAGCAGACAAAGCTCTAAAGAAAGCTAACGAAAGTCTTGGTAGAACCTTCCCAACATCGAATGATTACGTAAACAACCTTCTACGAAGGAACTTTAATCAAGTAGACAACGCTGACGCCGTGTATGCTATTACCGAAATCAAAGGTAATAAACCTCAAGGTGGCACTGGATGGGCTGTTCAGATGGCTGTTGATATGGGCAAACCTGTGTTTGTCTATAGTCAAGAAAAAGGTCAGTGGATGTCTTTTACCAACGGTAAATGGGCGGCTACTGATACTCCAGTGTTAACAAATAACTTTGCTGGCATAGGAACAAGAGAAATCACTGAAAAAGGCAAGCAAGCTATTCGTGATGTTTATGAAAAGAGCTTTAAACAATCGGACGAGGGTGGCTTCGGTCAGGACTCAATAGACGACTTCGTTCAAGACCGTATAAACCAAACATCCAGAGAAATCGGCGATGTAAACACCACAGGAGGGAAACAAGCCATCCTGAACATGGCTAAGAACATCCGTACCTCTAAGCACGCTTTGGCTCTTATCAGTGGTATTGCACGAAACCTTAATGAAACAGGCGCTAAACAAAAGGTAACCAAAGAAGAACTCGCGGCTGAAACTGAGAAGACAGCAGACATCCTAGGAGGTGATAAGAATACTTGGTTAACCGCTGTTAGAGGACTCAACGATAGTATCCCTGACCTTCAACAGTTCCGTGATGCCCAGCGTGCCGCTAAGACACTCATGGACTTGATGAGCCGTAACATCGTGGAAACAGCTAGGAAAGCTGTCGAAGCCCGTACAAGCGACGCTTTGAACCTACAAAGGTTAGAAACCGAGTTTATTTCAAAGCTTGACCAGCTAACAGAAGTGCAACGCATTTACTCACTTATGGGTAGAGAAGCGGGCATTACTCTCTTACAGCGTAACTTCCTCGGTAACGCCAAAGGTAAATACCGTCTAAACGATAACGTCGGCTTTGACTTTGTTGCTGGTGACCCAGAAAGCTACGCTAGATACACCACTCAATCTGTTGGCGGTTCAAACGTAAAAGAGGCTATTGACAAGTTTGTTAGGTATGGCTCAGACGAGCAAGTCCAAAAAGGAGTTGAAGAAGCCGCAGGAGATGTACTTACCAGAGGTGTTGTAAAAGGCGCTAAGGGTATGTTCGGAAGTAAACTCATGCGGATGACTACAGAGTATTGGATTAACTCCCTACTTTCAGGGCCTACAACTCAGTTTGTTAACATGATTGGTAGTGGACTTACTACAGCTATACGCATGAGTGAGCTCGCTATGGGCTCAGTAATGGCAGGCGATAGCGCAACTAGACGTGCTATCTTTCAATATGCGTTCAACATGGAAAGCATTGCGGAAGCCTTTAAGTTTGCAGGCAAGGCGTGGCGTATAAATGACTCCGTGCTCGTCCAAGGCTCACGCCAGTTTGACGACCAACTAAGACGTAACGAAATGATTACAGGCGAGAACGTCATGGAAGTGATGGGTAAAGGCAGAAAGGCACTAGGAGGTGCTCAAGATGCTGTCTCAGGTGCTATTGATTTCATCGGTAAGGGAGTACGTCTTCCTAGCCGTGGTCTTATGTCGGTGGATGAGTTCTTCAAACAGCTTAACTACCGCACGTATGTTAGAACAAACATAGCAATGGAAGCGCTCAATAAGAACGCAAACCTAACTGGTAAAGAACTAGCTAAAATAGTTAGTGAAGACTTTGACAAGTATATCACTGACGGAGGTAGGGCTTACAACGAAGGTAACCTCTACTTAGACGCTATAGAAAAAGTCAAAGGCGATGGCATTGAGTATGGCTCAGACCAAGCCACAATGATTCAGCAAGAGCTTGCTAGAAATCCATTTGACCCCTCACGCAGTGCTTTAGCAAACGCGGCAAAGAACTATGCAGAGGTCAACACGTTTACTAACGAACTTGATAACGACACTGTAGTTGGCAAGGTAGGAAATATGCTTGGTAATGCTAAGCAAGAACTAGGTGGACTAAACTTCATTATTCCATTCGTTCGTACTCCTACTAACATCCTACAGTTCTCTCTAGACCGCACTCCATTAGGACTAGCACAGCGAGGCAAAGAGCTTCTATTCCGCAAGGAGGAGCTTACGAAAGCCGTGGCAAGTAAAGACCCAATGGAACAAGCCTTAGCAAAAGGCAAGATAGCTACAGGTGTAGCCTTTAGTTCCGCTATGCTTTGGTATGCTATGTCCAACAAAGAGTTCATCACAGGACATGGCCCTCAGAACAAGGACGAGAAAGACGCTCTAAAAGCTTCTGGATGGCAACCTTACTCATTCCGTATTCCAAACGGCAAGGGTGGTCATAACTACTTCAGCTACCAGCGTCTTGACCCTGTTGCTACAATCATCGGTCTCTTTGCTGATATGGCAGAGTTTGAGGATTATCACGACATCGAAGGCCCCGTGCTTAAAGACCTGTTTGCTATGACTGCTCTATCCTTTACGCAGAACGTTACAAACAAATCTTATGTTAAAGGCTTAGACACACTACTAAATGCCTTCAAAGACCCTGTGAATAACGCACAAGGTGTTGCTGGTAATATCGTAGGTGGCTTCATGCCTTCCTTCGTTATGCAAATGCAAAACGCTGGTGGAGACAGAACTTTAAGAGAAACACGCACAGTATTTGATTACTTCTTCGCTCGCGGCACTGGTTCAGGGTCGTTACCTGCAAGACGTAACTTCCTTGGTGAGGCTACTATTGTTAAGAACCCTAAGTTGTTTGGTGCTATTAACCCTGTTTACTTCTCACCTGAGAGTAAAGACCCAGTAGACCAAGAGCTAAAAAGCTTGTTACACGGGTTCAGTAAGCCCAACAGCAAACTCATGGGGGCTATTCAGCTTAAGGACATCTACAACGAAGATGGTCGCCAAGCTTACGACGTGTGGCTTGAGAAGACCAGCACCACCAAGATAGGCGGTAAAACACTCCGTCAATATCTACACAAAATGGTTAAGAGCAAGGAATACCAAGCTCTACCTGCACAAAGTCAAAGTGATATTGGTGAGAAGTCTCCTCGTATTAAGGCAATCAATAGCTGGCTCAGAGCTTTCAGAGCGCAAGCCAAGCAAGAAATGATTGAAGAGTTCCCTGAACTACAAACCTCTCTCAATGAATTACTACAACAAAAGCAACAATACCGCTTAATCCAATAACCCCCTAATTTATGGCTAACTCATATGTTGAATACTCTAGCGGACTCACCGCTACCACATACTCCATCCCGTTTAACTACATCGCAATTGCTGACGTAGAGGTGAAGGGATACAACGGGTCTACTTGGACTGACCTCACCGTCGCCTCAAGAGACAACGCGGCGAAGACCGTCACACTCAGTGTGGCTCCGAGCTCCTTCACAAAGATACGCGTGTGGCGTAACACAGGAACTACACAGCTAGTGGACTTCCAGAACGGCTCAAGGTTGTCTGAGACTGACCTCGACACAGCGTATCAGCAAGGACTGTTTGTTGCTCAGGAAGTTTCTGAGAACGCTTCTACAGAGGTTGAAGGTATTGGCCCACAAGGCCCTCAGGGTATCCAAGGTGTTGCTGGTAGTGATGGAGCGGATGGAACGAGCGCGCCAGAAGCGGTGGCTTTTCAAATGCACCCTTCTCAAAACCAGTCTCTTCCCGATGCTACTGAAACAACTTTTGAATTTGGTACAGCTTCTATTGATACAAATAGCATAGTAGACTTAACAAATAATAAAGTTGTTATTACAGCAGAAACAGCAGGTCTTTATTGGTTAAGTTTCACCGCTAGAATAAAAAACTCAGCTCCCCCTAGACAAATTGTTTACATCAAAGTCAACGGCTCTGTAGTATTTACTCAAGAAGAAAACTCTGCAGCGGCTGCTGGCACAGGGGGAAGTCAGTCCGTTACGGCTTCTGGGCTACGTTCTTTATCAAGTGGCGACGAACTAACATACTGTGTGTATCATAATCATGGAAGCGCACTGGATATTGAACAAAGTGTACACTCTTCAAGAGCAGAAGGCTATAGAATAAAACTTTAATAACATGAACTCCGACCATATTCCATCAGCCGTAGGCATCACAGGACTCCTAGGCACAATCACCCTAGGAGATTTAAACCTAGCAGTAGGTATAGCTGTGGGTCTTACGACTCTTGTTTATCTAGTAATTAAAATCTGTAAGGAGCTATTTGATGCCGATGACTGAATGGATTTCTACCCTGTGGCCTGTAGCCGTAGGCTTTGTAACCCTCGTCATCGTGCTAGCCCGTATGCACTACACCCTCGAAAGTCTAAGCGATAAAGTAAAGATACTATTTGATTTTCATAACAAGAGAAACGAAAAATGAGTGAAAAAACAGAAAAACTTAATGTCCTTCAAGATATGCTTATTAATGAGTTTATTGAGCGTATCCAAGCAGGTGCGGCAACTCCAAGCGACCTCAATGCCGCCCGTCAGTTCCTCAAAGATAACGGAGTACACGCACAGGTCACCAACGAAAACCCTCTGGGTAACCTAGTAGATATGTTGCCATTCCGAGACGACTCCGAACACGTAGTGTTAGCCGCCAATGAGAAACTATAAAAAAGAATACAAAGACTACCACGGGTCAGCCAAGCAAAGAGCCCGTCGTTCCTCAAGAAACAAGGCTAGACGCCTAGCTGTGAAGACACACGGTAAAGCCGCTGTGAAGGGGAAAGACGTTGACCACCGCGACCGTAATCCCCACAATAACAGTCGCAGTAACTTGCGGATACAAAGCAAGTCAAAGAACCGCGCCCGTAATAAATAATGGAAGAACTCAAAGACTTCAGGAACTTCTTGTTCCTCGTCTGGAAGCACCTAAACCTGCCAGAGCCGACCCCTATTCAATATAACATAGCTGACTTCATGCAAGGTGATGAGAAGCGTGTTATCATTGAAGCGTTTCGTGGTGTCGGTAAGTCTTGGATATGTTCTGCCTATGTGGTTCATCAGTTATTCCTGAACCCCTCTTTGAATTTCTTAGTTGTCTCTGCGTCCAAGACGCGTTCTGACGACTTCTCTACGTTTACTCTGCGTCTCATACACGAGATACCCTTTCTGGCTCACCTGAAGCCCACAGATAAACAGCGGTTCAGTAAGATTAGCTTCGACGTCGGCCCTGCTCCTGCGTCTCACGCACCTAGTGTTAAATCGCTGGGTATAACCTCACAGCTTACAGGTTCCCGTGCGGACATCATCGTTGCAGATGACATTGAGGTAGCCAACAACAGTGCTACCCAGACCATGCGGGAGAAGCTTAGCGAACAAGTCAAAGAGTTCGACGCTATCCTTAAGCCAGAGGATGAATCTAAGATTATATTCCTAGGAACACCTCAGACTGAGGACAGTATATACAACAAGCTACAAGAACGGGGTTATATGGCTCGTATATGGCCTGCTAAGTATGTGACCCCTGAGAAGAACGCCAAGAGCTATAACGAGGCTGTGAAGGGCATCTGTGTGGACGCTGAGAAGGAAGGCAAGGCTACCGAACCTACACGGTTCTCCGATATTGACCTGTTGGAACGAGAGATGTCCTATGGTCGCTCAGGGTTTGCCATGCAGTTCATGCTGGATACACGCCTCAGTGATACCGATAGACACCCATTGAAGCTCAACGAGCTAATTGTAATGGATATTGATAACGAGGTAGCCCCAGAGAAGCTCGTATGGGCTCAGGCTCCTGACCTAGTGTGGGATGGCAGTGTTCCTAACGTAGGCTTCGGTGGAGACAGATACCACAGACCCTTCCAAACCATAGGTGACCATATACCCTTTACAGGCTCAGTGTTAGCCATTGACCCCAGTGGTCGCGGTAAGGACGAAACAGGCTACGCAGTGGTCAAAATGCTTAACGGTATGCTGTTCGTGCCTGATGCTGGGGGTTTACAAGGGGGATACAGCGATGAGACCCTTAAGACCCTCGCAATGATTGCTAAGAACCACTCTGTTAACTACGTCATAGTGGAATCTAACTTCGGTGACGGTATGTTCAACGAGATATTCAAGCCTGTACTAGGTAAGATACACCCTTGCTCTATTGAGGAGGTCAGACACAATATACAGAAAGAAAAGAGGATAATAGACACCCTAGAGCCCATAATGAACCAACACAGGCTCATTATTAGCCCAGATGTTATCCGTAAAGACTTTGAAACAGCGCAGGGCTACCCACCAGAGCTACAACTGCGCTACCAACTAATGTACCAGATGTCCCGTATTACTAAGGACAGAGGTGCTATAACACATGATGACCGCCTTGATGCTCTAAGTATCGGTGTGAACTACTGGGTAGAACAAATGGCTCAGGATATGGACACTAAAATTAAGGACAGAAAGTCAGAGCTCATCAACAAGGAACTACAAGACTTCACAGATGCCTATTACAGGCGTTCTAAGGGGTCAAATAGCTCGTTACAATGGATATGAATGATAACCCCCCACTAAGCCCCCTAGAGAGCGCCAGAGCAATCCTAGGAGAACACTTCAAGAACTATGTTATCATCGTTCAAGAGTATGAAACACCTACTTCCTATGAGGTAACCTTTAGTGACCCCTATGCCGCCCTAGGACTGATGGATTGTGCGAACAATTATCATAACCAATACCTAAATGCTAGCATGGATGATGAAGATGTAGCTTGGATTTGGGAAGATGATGACGAAGAAGAAGAAGATTAAGGACTAATATGGGGGGTCTCTAGGTATACTAAGAGTTAACTTAGAGTAATCTCAGTACTTATTTTTATTAGGTTATCTCTATGATTACTATATCATAACAAATAAAGGTATACTCAGAGTTAACTAAGGGTAAACCTTTTGTATCACCATGCGGTGAATTGTAATTGGGACTAGATACCTGTCAAGGATATAAATTATTGACCTGTTAGATTTCAATTGTATCGCCATTATAGGGCTCCCCGTCCCTCTATGTAGTTCTGTGTTGACAGACATCCTACATCAGACAGAATAGACTTTATAACATCTGTGTTATTGTTATGTGTATATGTGAGGGCACTCCTTGTGGTTAGGGGGTGTCCTCCTTTGTTTTGGTGCAAAAATCTGAAGGGGTATACTTTATAAGATGTTTTGAAAATTCCCCCGTTGGGTCTTTGCGCTGCATAAATGCCAGCAAATTGTCACTGGCAGCGCTGTGTGCCCCTACAAACGCCTACCAGCAGCGGAGTAGATATCCATTGCCACCTGCTGCCGCCAAGCTCACCTAGCGCAGCACAGACGAATACCGCCGCGCTTGCTTTGCTGCCCACGCTTTTCTGTGTGTTAGGGTTTTTTGTCGCAGTGTTTACTATCACGCCCA
>Ga0208159_1000652_pt1 | contig 13624 bp, 8 predicted proteins | sample 9_EtaG_FD_184082 | JGI IMG/M metagenome (GOLD analysis project Ga0208159, IMG submission 184082) | Marine viral communities from the Subarctic Pacific Ocean - 9_ETSP_OMZ_AT15188 metaG (SPAdes) (version 2) | ecosystem: Environmental > Aquatic > Marine > Oceanic | place: Pacific Ocean | collected... | reverse complement strand
GATTCTTTATCAGCATTTTTAGAAGAAAAAGGCTCTTCATCTATGCTTTTAATGGTTGATGAAAAGATCATCTTTGAATGGGGTGATACAGAACAAGTTCATACGATTCATTCTATCAGGAAATCAATGCTGAATTCCATTTTTGGAATTGCTGTACATGATGGTTTGATAGATACCAATGCTACGCTTTCTGAACTTGGAATTGATGAAATACATGGGTTAACAGATGGTGAGAAAAGTGCACGGGTAGCAGATCTGTTGAAATCAAGATCAGGAGTTTATCATTCTGCAGCTGCCGTTTCTGAAGGCATGCTTAGAGGAAAACCGGAAAGAAATTCTAAAGAACCCGGATCTCATTATTACTACAACAACTGGGATTTTAATGTGCTGGGACATATTCTGGAAGAGAAAACGGGAGAAAGTATTTTCGAATTATATTATGAACAGATTGCAAAACCATTGGGTATGCATCATTTTGATGGGCGCTATGAAACTTTTGATGCGGATACCATTAAAAATGAATCTGAGTTTAAACTGCCTCTAACGAATGGATTCTATCAGTACGAAAGATCTAAATCAAAATATCCGGCGTACCACTTTAGGATGTCTGCAAAAGATATGGCGTTGTATGGACAACTATATTTGAACAAAGGAAAATGGAACGGTTCTCAGATCATTCCGGAATCCTGGATAGAAGAAAGCACAAAACCACATTCCATTTATAATGAACGATTTGGTTTAGCTTACGGAATGCTTTGGAGTGTTCTTGCGCCAACAGAAAACAGATCAGGCGGATCATTCTATCATACAGGAACCGGGGTTCATATGCTTGGAGTATATCCGTCTTCGAATATGGTGCTTGTTCACAGAGTAGATACAGAAAAAGAATACACCTTTACCGGAAATGATCTGCTTACAATGATAGATCTGGTTTTTGAGGCTAAACTTTAATAACAAGACCGGATGCTTTAGAAATATTATAATAGAGGGGGTGCCAGTTTTGGGAAAGTTCTTAGTTTTGAATGATGAGTTTTGAATTACTGAAGCCTAATTCAAAACTCATCACTAATCACTCAAAACTATTTTGTAACCTTTCCCCAAATACCAAGTGTAACTAACAGAACACAAAACTTCGGGCATTGAGACGGTAAATAAGTGAACTCAACTACAGATAAAGCTTTAATGATGAAAGTGAAGGAAGGAGACCTGGATAAACTGGGCCTTTTATTCGAACGCTACAATCGACCGCTTTACAGTTTTTTTTACAAGAAAACGTTTCAAACCGATGTGAGTGAAGATCTTGTTCAATCGGTGTTCGAGCGAATGCTCAAATATCGAAGCACCTATTCAGGATCAGGGGCATTTACAACATGGATGTTCAGCATAGCTCGTAATGCGCATATTGATCATTATCGCCAAAATAAAAAGCATAATGAAAAAGAAGAGCTTGATGAAGATCGAATGGGTGGTGCCTCTCCTGAATTTGGTGAAATGGACGAGCGAACAAAACGAAAGAAGATACTCGAAAAAGCACTCGATCAACTTGATGAAGATAAAAAAGAAGTAGTGATCTTAAGCCGGTACGAAGGTTTAAAATACGCAGAGATCGCCAGGATCCAAGGAGTGACCGAAAGTGCAGTAAAAGTAAGATTCTTTAGGGCAATGAAAGATTTAAAAAACATTGTACACACATTAAGTGAGGAATACAGTGATGAATGAAAAATATGAAGAACTGATCGCCGAATATTTGAACGGCGAATTAGATGAACAAGAAACAGCAAGGGTAGAAGCTCTGATTGCCAATGGGGAGATCGATATGATCGACTTCAAAGCAATGGAACAACTGCATAATGAGTTAGAGATGGTTTCCACACCGGAGCCATCTTCGGAAATGAGCGACAGGTTTTATGCTATGCTTGAAGAAGAAAAAGCATCCGCTAAACCAATGTTCAATATTTCAGAAAAGTTGACTGAACTGTTTGTAGCATTAACAATGCCAAGACTGGCATATGCTTTTGTGCTGTTGATAGTCGGTGGATTTATCGGTGCACAAGTAGGCAGCAACGATTCCCAGATCAATGAATTAACAGACCAAATGCAGGATATGAGAGAGATGATGATCGTTAGTATGCTGGAGGGCGCATCCACAACAGACCGGTTAAGAGCGGTGAATATAAGTGCAGAATTACCGATAGCTGATGAAAAAGCTGTTCGGGCTTTGTTATTCACACTTAACAATGATGAAAGTGTAAATGTGAGAGTTCAAACCATTGAAACCCTGAAGAAATGGGGTGAAGACGAAACTGTTCGCGAAGGGTTGGTTAGCGCCATCGGAGCTCAAAACTCTGATGTGGTAATTATAGCGCTGGCAGATGCCATGGTTGAAATGGGATTACAAAACTCAAAGTCAGAGTTTGAAAACCTGATACAAGAAAGAAATTTAAACATCAATGTAAAAGAGAAACTGGAAAGCACCATTGCGTCGCTTTAAGGAAGGAAGAATTATGAAAAAGATCATAGGAATACTATTGGTTGGACTATTAACAGTTCAGGTAACGGCTCAAAATAAAAGAGTAACTGAAGGCATCGACATTCAGATCAAAAAAAGCGCATTGTCATCCATTGATGGATTTACCATTAAAAATATAAATGGTGATCTGAAAGTGAGCGGTTACGACGGAGATGAGATCCTTATAACAGGCTCCAAAACCATCCGAAAGAAAAGAGGAGAGTTGGATCAAAAAACCATTGATGAGATCTATCTACGCCAGGAAGAGCATGAAGGAAAAATTTATGTGTACGTTCAGGCTCCCGGAGTTGAAGTGGATTTCAAAGATGGAAAAATGAGACATTCCATGAACTGGAATCGAAACCGATGGGATGACTATGACGAAGTTCATTTTGAATTCAATATCGAAGTAAAGATGCCTGAAAGTATGATGGTAAAAGCATCCACTGTAAACGGAGGGCAGCTCATCGTTGAGAATATGATGAATGGTGTGGACGCCGGAAATGTAAACGGAGATGTAGTTTTAAAAGAAGTGGCAGGGAAAACTCATGCTCATACGGTAAATGGTGATATTGAAGTATATTTTGCAAAGAGTCCGACAGATGATTCACGATTTAATACTGTAAACGGAAGCATGGAAATTTATTCCCCAAAAGATTTAGGCGCTGTAGTAACTTTTGAAAGTTTACACGGTGATCTCTATACAGATTTTGAACAAGTAACTCGACTTAAAGCCCAATTGAACAAGGAAAAAGACGGAAAAGGTTACAGATACCGGATCGGTAAATCCACGCCAATCCAAATTGGAGACGGTGGTGCAAAAATGGAATTCGAGACGGTTAATGGAAGTGCCTACATCCGAAAAAGAAACTAAAATCAAGAAATAAGAGAATCATGAAAAAAATAATAATTACCCTATTTAGTGCATTGCTTGTGTTAGTTGTATCAAATCCTTTAGCAGCTCAGGATGATATAACTGTTCCTTTATCCAAACCAGGACAAAAGGGGATGTTGCGAATCGATCTGGTTTATGCTGACGATATAATCGTACAAACGCATGATCGTCAGGATGTTATCGTAAAATATAACGGTGATGATGACGACGATAACTGGAATAATCGTAAAAATGGTTTGAGGAGAATATCTTCAGGAGGCTTAAGCCTGGAGATCACAGAAGACAATAATGTGGTTAAAATAAATAGTCAGCCACAACACAATGATCTTGAATTGACGGTATATGTGCCTAAAAACTTTTCCTTAAAACTGAATGCTGTTCATGGCGACGTGGAAGTAAGAGGCCTGGAAGGGCAAGTGGAGATCGAATCTGTAAATGGTGATGTGGAAGTGATGGATATATCCGGCTCGGCATTAGTAAACAGTGTGAACGGAGATATCGAAGTCAGTTTTGTAAAGATCGACCCCAATGCACCAATGTCGTTTACAGGTGTAAACGGTGATATAGAGATCGCTTTACCTGAGAGTGCTAAGTTTTCTGCGAAAATGAAAACAGACTGGGGAGATGTATACACGAATTTTGATATGGACATCGAACGGAACCCAACAGATACCGAAGTCTCTTCTAAAAAAGGTCAGTACAAAGTATCTATAAATAAATGGGTATATGGTACGGTTAATGGGGGAGGACCGGAATATCTGTTCAAAACGCTCCACGGAGATATTTCAATTCGTAAAAAATAGTAAATCAGAGTAACGAATTAAAATTGCGCTCGTCTAACTATCAGAGTTAAATAAAAATGCTGCAAATCATTTGGAGAGAATGATTTGCAGTTTCTTACCAAAGCCTTAAAACACTACTGTCATGCGGAAATTTACCATTACCCTACTATTGCTATGCCTAAATTTTGGAGTACAAGCACAAGAAAATGTGCCGGGAGAAAGAGAAGAACTGAGAAGTAGAAGTCTTAAAAAAGATAATATAGACTATCGCTTCGGATACGCACAAAATCCTACAATGGAAGCTGTGAGAATTTCAGGACAAAATATAAAATTAGATGGGATACTTAATGAAGCAATTTGGGCCACGGCTCCGGTAGCTACAGGTTTTACACAAAGATCTCCACGTGACGGAGGAAATCCATCCCAAAAAACAGAAGCAAGGATCCTCTATACAGACAATGAAGTGTATGTAGGTATAATGGCATATGATAATGCTCCTGATTCTGTAATTGCATCATTATTCAGAAGAGATGGAGATGAGACCAGTGACTGGGTGTACGTAAGTTTAGACAGTTATAATGACAAGCGAACGGCTTTTACTTTTGCTGTAAACCCAAGAGGTGTTCAAAAAGATATCCTGTATTTTGATGACAGAGGCGAAGATGTTTTATGGGATGCCGTTTGGGAAGCTGAAGCAAAAATGGTTGAAGGGGGCTGGTCAGTAGAGATGAGAATTCCAATGTCGCAATTACGTTTTAGCTCCAAAGATGATATAAAATCATGGGGGGTTAACTTTCAGCGAAGAATAGCAAGGCATCAGGAGTATAACTTTTGGGCTCCGACTTCTCAGTCAGCATCCGGAAGTGTTTCTTTGTTCGGACGATTAAATGGTATCAGAGATCTGGAAGAGCCCAGAAGATTGGAAATTACTCCTTATGTATCATCCGTTTTGGAACGAGCACCTGGTAATCCAAACAACCCATACTACAATGAAAATGAGTTGGATGCCAATATTGGTGGAGACATTAAATATGGTGTTACTTCTGATCTGACGCTAACAGCTACTATAAATCCTGACTTTGGCCAGGTTGAAGCAGATCCGGCTACCATAAACCTTTCACAATTTGAGCAGTTCTTTTCAGAAAGAAGACCATTCTTCTTAGAAGGAAACGAAATATTCAGATTTGGTGGCACAAAGACATATAACAATTACGGTAATCCGAATACTTTTTATTCAAGAAGAATAGGACGTTCTCCTCAGGGGAATTTATCAGAAGCTAATCAGTTTAGTGGAAATAGTTTATTTGATCCCGATCAAACGAATTCAACTTATACAAACACACCGAATCAAACGAAAATTCTTGGAGCTGCTAAACTAAGTGGTAAAACTAAGTCTGGTTTATCAGTTGGAACTCTTTATGCAAGAACATTGGAAGAAAGATCAAATTATACGGCAAATCTGGATAATGGGAATACCACAAAAGGTAATTTTATAGCTCAGCCTTCCAATAATTTTCTTGTGAGCAGATTAAAACAAGATTTTAACAGTGGGAATACTGTGGTAGGTGGATTCTTTAGTGGAATGAACCGGGATATTGATGGAGCTTATTTCGAAAACAGACTCCATAACTCTGCTTTCATATCAGGAGCTGATTTTGAGCATGGCTGGAATGATCGTTCCTGGATTGTGAGTGGTACTGCTTCTGTAAGTTCTGTATTTGGTACAACGGATGCCATCACAAGAACCCAGAATGCTCCTCAAAGATACTACCAAAGAATAGACTCCGAGGGACTTTCGGTTGATACCAATAAAACGAGTTTGAGTGGATTAGCTTCAGAGTTGAGTTTGCAAAAAGCCAGTGGAGAACATTGGACATGGTCAGTTACCGGATCAATGGTTACTCCAGGTTATGAAACGAATGATATTGGTTTTCAGAATAGAGCAGATTACCGTGCTGTTTCAACAGGTATTCAGTATCAGGAAAATGATCCAAAATTCTTACAGTTTATTAATTTATGGAGTTATACAACTCATGCATGGAATTTCGATAATGATCTGATCTCTCGTGGTTATAATGCGGGTGGATATTTCCAATTTAAAAACTTGTGGTCTTTTAATATAAATGCCAATGCAAATTTTGACACTATTTCGGACAGAATAACCCGAGGAGGGCCTACTTTTCTAATGCCGGGAAGTTGGAACTTTAATTTCAATATCAACTCAAATCGATCAAAGAGGTTATCAGGGGGTATTGGTCAATTCCACAGAGAAGACAGGGTAGGAGAATACGATCATTATTTTTGGGGCTACTTATCTTACAGACCGACTACATTTATTCAGATCTCAGTTGAACCTGAGTATGGTTATCAAAATGATGTAGACCAATTTATTCTAAGAATAGAGCAAGCTGAAAATGCCTTAGATCAAAATAAAACGTTCGGAAGCAGATATGTCTTTTCTGATATTAAACAGACAAATTTCTCAACATCTTTCAGATTGAACTGGACTTTCAATACGAAAATGAGCTTACAAACTTATGTGAGACCATTCATTGCTTCTGGAAAGTATTCAAAGCTTAAAGAGTTTAACAGCCCCGGCGGTTTTGGATTTGATGTATATGGTGAGGATAAAGGTTCGGTTACCCAAAACGCTGACGGAAGCTATAATGTGGATCCTGATGGAGCCGGCGGTGAAGACGAATTTACTGTAAGACCGTTGGATTTTAATGTGTCATCTTTGCAGGGTAATGCTGTATTCAGATGGGAGTATAGTCCGGGTTCCACTTTCTTTCTGGTATGGCAACAACAAAGAAGCGGATTTAGACCAAATGGAGAATTCAACTTTGGTAATGATTTCAGAGGCTTGTTTGATCCGGAGCCAGCTAATGTATTCTTAGTTAAATTTAGTTATTGGTTCGGCGGTTAAACATATATCAAATTGACAAAGGATTTAGTATTTTGATGGTATATCATCAAGAACTAAATCCTTTTTTGTACAATGAATCAGGCACAACAACTTACTGCAGAAGAAATTAAAAGCATCCAAACCACTTTTATAAATAAAGTGTACGTTTGGATGGGATTAGCACTAACCATTACCGGAATTGTAGCAATGAGAGTTGCAGATTCGGGTGCATTTATGGGAATGTTTACCGGCGCATCAAGTGCAGCACCATTTTATATACTCATTGCCATTGAGTTAGGGCTTGTGTGGTGGATGGTTTCAAGGATAGACTCAATGAGTTCAGGTTTTGCAACGGCTCTATTTGTTCTCTATTCTGCTTTGAACGGAGTTACCCTATCAGTTCTATTCTATGTATACACAAGTGCGTCCATTGCATCTACATTTTTTATTACGGCAGGGACTTTTGGTATTTGTAGTGCTTACGGATATTTCACAAAGAAAGACCTTACCTCAATAGGTGGTTTTTTATTTATGGGTCTAATTGGGGTTATTATTGCTACGATCGTAAATATATTCTTAGCCAGTTCAACACTGTATTGGATCATTAGTTATGCAGGCGTAGCCATTTTTATTGGTTTAACAGCATACGATACTCAAAAGATAAAGAAGATGAGCCTTGAGTTAGATGCAGATTCTGAGCAAGGTAAAAAGGGTGCAGTGATGGGGGCATTAGCTCTGTATCTGGACTTTATAAATATGTTTATTTTTCTGTTAAGAATTTTTGGAAGCAGACGATAGAAAATTTGAGATTTGAAGCCCTTTTTTAAGGGCTTTTTTTTTGACAAAATTGACAGTTCAAAAAAAAGCAATTGAATAATTTTCTTTGAACAGGTGATGGCCACACTCTCAAAGAAAATAGATTGTGTTTATTATGTACATATGTATTTGAATAACTCGAAATGCGTATTTATCGAGTTTCTTAGTAAAAAAAGGGTCTCAATTTTGTTCTAAGAAGGTTTCAGTGTTTTCAATCAAAAAATGTTATTCGATCACTAATTTTTTTTAACAATAATTTTTTTTTATTAAAATGTTAACTCAATGAAAAAAGCCCTTCCAAGGGAAAGTTTTCTTTTATTCAATTTGAAAATATATGGGTTTAAAACAGCTACTACTTCTTTTCATCTTTACTTTACTTTCATCAACCCTTTTTGCTCAATCAGGTAAGATAAATGGATTTATTAAAGATTCTTCCGGTGAGCCTTTGCCGGGAGCAACGGTTGTAATTGAAGGTACTTTACAAGGATCAGCGGCTCAGGCAGATGGTTTCTACCAAATTCTGAATGTTAAGCCGGGAACGTACACATTAAAAGCTACCTACATTGGTTTTGCACCTGTAGTGATCGAAAACGTAGAGATCAATATTGATCTTACTACCAATATCGATATTACAATGAGGGAAGAGACTTTTGAAGGTGAGGAAATTGTTGTAATTGCTGAACGGCCGGTAGTTCAAAAGGACGTTGCTTCAAGTCAATCTAATATAAGCAAGGAAAGTCTGGATGCTCTTCCTATAACAAGTGTAACATCTGCCGTTGGTTTACAAGCCGGGGTTGAAGGATTGAGCGTTAGAGGTAGTGGAAGTGATGAAGTATCCTTTAACTTGAACGGTTTTACTTTACGTTCGGAGAGAAGTAATTCTCCATTTACAGGAATAAGTATTACTTCAATTGAAAATGTTCAGGTACAAACCGGTGGTTTTAGTGCAGAGTATGGAAATTTAAGATCCGGTCTTATAAATGTAACAAGTAAAGAAGGGGAAAGAGATCGTTATACCCTTGATGGATTAATTAGAGTTACTCCTCCTCAACAAAAAAATGTAGGTCAATCTGTTAACGACCCAAATTCTTATTGGTTAAGACCTTATTTAGATGACGATGTGGCTTGGACAGGTACTGACAACGGGGCTTGGGATTCTTATACACGCGAGGAATATCCTAGCTTTCAAGGTTGGAATGCTTTTTCACAATCAACTTTAGCTGATGATGATCCAAGCAATGATCTTAGTCCTCAAGCAGCACAACAAGCTTTTTTATGGCAACACAGAAAGGATTTTGCGATCTCAGACCCTGACTATGAGATAGATTTAACCTTTGGAGGTCCTGTTCCTTATATTAGTAAACGATTTGGAGATCTAAGGTTTTCAACTTCTTTTAGAGAAACTCAGACCATTTATATGGTGCCGCTATCTCGTGACAGATACAAGCAAACTACTTTTCAAAGTAAAGTAACTAGTAATGTTGCTTCAGGTATGAAATTATCTGTTGACGGACTTTACAGCAGGGAAACTGGAACATCTGCAAGTCAGGCTGGTAACCCCGGATTTTTTGTTTCTCCGTCTGGGATTGCAGGAAGTATGGATAACGTGAGTTTCATTGAGTCAAGAATTTTTGCAACAGATTATTGGGCGCCAACAGAACAAACTACTTTTAATTTGGGTGCTCAATTCACACACTCCATTTCAAATACTACTTTTTACGAAGTAAAGGTCAATAACTATATTTCTACAAATTCAACCAACCCAAGTGCTCTAAGAGATACATCAGATGTTATGTTCTTTGGCGGAGTTGGTTTTGATGAAGGACCATATGGCTTTTTCGATGAAACTTCATTTGGTTTGGCTTCCGGAATGAGAATGGGTGTTGGTATGAGTACAGCGAGGGACAGTAGTGAGGTTTCTGTATTAAGTGCCAGCTTTAAAATTACAAGCCAGTTAGACAGAGTAAATGAAGTAAAAGCAGGATTTGAGTTCATTCGAACTAATAGTATGGTGAACTATGGCTCATTTGACAAAGTGTTGCCTTCCGGTAGAACAAGATCAGTCTGGAATACTACACCAATCAGAATGGCGGCTTTTATTCAGGATAAGTTGGAATTTAATGGTATGATCGCAAATCTTGGATTACGATTAACCTATTCTGATCCTAATATCAGTTGGTATGATTATGAGCCATTTACTGATCTTTTCGATACGGGAAATGCATCAGCATTAGATACAGCGGCTACATCAGATGTGAAACCTCAAATTATATTGCAGCCAAGATTAGGAGTATCATTCCCTATTACTGAACAAAGTAAGTTTTTCTTTAACTACGGTCATCAAGTTCAGTTACCAGATCCTGAAAACCTATATTTGACTCGAATCGAGCCTTTCACTAATACAGTAGTCAGAGTAGCTTCTCCGGGTAATAAACTTCCAAGAACAGTTAGTTATGAGTTGGGTTACGAACATAATATTCTTGAAAATTACTTGGTAAGAGTAAGTGGTTATTATAAGGACTTAAGTAACCAACCCATTCAAGTTGGATTCACAAGCAGAGATAACAACAGTTATACAGTGAGCAGACCTTTTCAATATGAAGATATTCGAGGGTTTGAATTTACCCTTAGAAAACAAAGAGGTAAATATTTCTGGGGAGAAGTAAATTATACTTACAGCATTGCTTCAAGAGGTCTGTTTGGTACTTTAGAAAACTATGAGAATCCATTCGATCAGCGTAATTACGAAAGAACAACTAGTGACAATGATATATTCCGTCCTATTCCCCAGCCATATGCAAGATTACAATTGTACTTACAGTCTCCAAGAGATTTCGGACCGGAACTACTAGGAGGGAAACCATTAGCTAATTGGCAGATTGTGCCTCTTGTTTCCTGGAAAGCCGGTGCAAAAATTACATACACCGGTGGAGGTTCCATACCTGGAGTGATTGATAATTTGCAGCTTAGAGATTCTTGGGGCACAAGTTTAAGAATTACTAAAAATATTAATTTGGATAATGGAAGTTCCGTTAAGTTTTTCGCAGATGTCTCAAATGTGATCAACAGAAGAAACTTTAATCCATATAACTCCGGATCTGTTGATGGTACAGACTTTTTAGATTATATGGGTTCACTCCATCTTCCAAAAGATGTATTAGAACAAATAGGGCTTTTGAATCAAAGAGTTCCTGGAAATGATCAACCGGGTGATTACAGACCGGCAGATGTATCATATGTTCCTATTGAAGTGTCTACAGCTTTGCCTGCCAGCGGAAATACAAGAGCTCTTTATTATAATACCACAGAAGGTAAATATTATCAGTGGGATGGTAGTGGGTTTGTAGATGCAGACAGCAAATATGTAAATAAAGTATTAGATGAGAAAGCATATATTAATATGCCAAATCAAAGATATTTTAATTTCTTAGATCCGAGAACAATAAGATTTGGAATCAGATTTTCATTTTAAGAGTAGTTAATTAAATATGTCAAAAAAATATTTTTATAAATTTAGTTGGTTACTGCTAATAGCATTGTGTTTTTATCCTTTAAAAGATACTAACGCTCAAGTTGAGTATAGATGGCTGTCAGCAGGTTCATTTCATAACTTCTATTCTAGTTTAGGCTCTGAGATAGAAGAGGGTTTTATTAATGAACAACAAGGAGGTTGGCAATGGCCTGCTATTTACAGAGGGCAGGATGCTCAGGCAATGAAAGCTCTTTGGTTAGGTGCAACCAATTTTACTGACGAACAACAAACCTGGGATTATCGGGTAGTTCATGTTGGACCAAGGGTTACTGGTCTTGGAGAATTCTATCCTATATCGATGAAAACGGTAAGTAAATTTGATCCTCCTGAAGTAAGTGTGGATGGATTGGTCTCTTTTAGTAAAAGTGTTACTAATGATGAAGTAGATCCAGGTATGAAAGCTGACCGAAAGATTGTATCTGTAACCAATACCTTATTAGGAATTACAGTACAAAGAACTGCAATGCAGTTCAGTCAAGGCTATCATGACAATTATCATGTTATCGAATATATATTTACCAATACCGGAAATGTTGATGACGATGACGAGATCGAGTTTCCAAACAGGACAGTTGAGGGATTTGTACCATACTTTTTGAATCGTATGGCACCTGTTAAGGCTTCCAGACACACCATTGGAAATGGTACAGGTTGGGGGGTTAACACAATGAATGACAGAAGAGGAGATGGTCAAAGACCTGAAGAGACTGAAAATTTCAGAGCTCAGTTTGCGTGGCATGGTTATTTTCCAGGTTTCGCTACAGCTAATTACGATAATATCGGTGCTCCAATTTTTGAACCTAGTCCTTCTACTGTTGCGGATGGCTATTTAACAGCAGATGACACAACCGGCCGATTAGAAGCATACCATTTTGTTGGAACTGTTACCTTACATGCAGATGCTTCAGCAAATGATGATTCTGATGATCCGGCTCAACCATTTACCATGGCTGAAGAGCATAATGATGATCCTTTATATGCCAATAATAGTGCATTTAATGCAACTAAGATGGCTGGGGAATATAATATGATGACTAAGGGGCGTGGTTCAACACGACACGCATATCAAGTTGAACCTTCCGGTTATGATGGGTTTATTCAACCAACCAATGATCCTAAATTAGGAGACAATGAAGGAGGTTTCGCTTACAACTATGGGTATGGACCTTATACTTTGGCTCCCGGAGAAAGCGTAAGAATAGTTATAGCAGAAGCATCTGCTGGTATTTCGAGAGAATTAGCAGAGAAAATAGGTAGAAGCTTTAAAGAGGATGTTTTAGACCCGGGTTCTGGTGATTATGAGGTTATTGATGCTGAAGTAAATGGTCAGACATTAAGCATGACCAAAAATGAATGGGTGTTTACAGGGCGCGATTCTCTGTTTCAAACTTTCGAAAGAGCTCTGGCAAACTTTAATTCCGGATTTGATATACCTGAAGCACCGCTTCCACCAAGCATTTTTACAGTTACATCTGCAGGAGATGGAATTAACTTGGAATGGGAATACGGTGATGAAGCAGGAGTACAAGGATTTGAGATTTACAGAGCTTCAAGTCGGGTAGATAGTACATATAGATTATTAGCTGAGGTGCCAGCTTCCGGTGATCAGTTTTACACTTTTAGTGATGGAGATGCAGCTAGAATCGGAAATGAAGCTCAATATCTGTTAGATACTCCGATTCGTGGAAGAGATTATTACTACTATATAGTGGCTGTAGGTGAACTTAATAATGATGGAACAGGAATGACCCCTACGGGAATAAGGCTTAAGAGTAACAGGTACTATTCTCAATCATATGATCCCGCCAGGTTATTACGTGCTGCTGGGGAAGCAATGGAAGATATTAGAGTAGTTCCTAATCCTTATAACCCCAATGTTGATAGATCTTTATTACTGGATCAGGATGGAAGAGACAGAATTGCTTTCTATGAAATACCGGGTAAATGTACTATAGAAATATATACTGAGATCGGTGAGCTTGTCCGAACCATTGAACATGATAACGGAAGTGGCGATGAATTCTGGGATTTGAGAACGGATTTCAGGCAGCGGGTTGTAAGCGGAATTTATATTGCAAGGATCATTAATGAAGATCCGAATGACGATGATTTTGGTAGAGTAGCAATAAGAAAAATTGTAATCATTTTATAGGTGAAACAGTGAGAATAACTAAGTTAATTTTAT
>Ga0208159_1000649_pt1 | contig 13652 bp, 9 predicted proteins | sample 9_EtaG_FD_184082 | JGI IMG/M metagenome (GOLD analysis project Ga0208159, IMG submission 184082) | Marine viral communities from the Subarctic Pacific Ocean - 9_ETSP_OMZ_AT15188 metaG (SPAdes) (version 2) | ecosystem: Environmental > Aquatic > Marine > Oceanic | place: Pacific Ocean | collected... | reverse complement strand
CCGCTTCTGCACCCGCTTCTGCACCCGCTCCTGAACTATCAGAGCGTGATAGGTTTGTGCAGGATATACAACGGAACTTTGGTGCGGGCCTCAATAACCAACGGGCAGAACGGATGTTAGACGAGCATAAGGCCAATAATCCAATCGATGACCATGTGAGACTTCTAGGCGACGTAGGTCACATGGGCAGACTCTCGGAACATGTGGGCTTGCCTATAGAATCATACAGTAAGTTGTATCAGAACCTAATGGATAATCCTGAGTCTTACGGTTTATCTGACGGTGCATCCTCTGCTGACGCTCACAATCATATAATGGGCTTATTTGACCCGAATTTGAGATATTAGGCGGTGATTAGATTCCACAAGTATTCAGTCCCGGCGAGCCTGAGACAAGACCACTCGACCCCGATGCACTGGCATACACCACGCCTCAGAGGGTTGCTGACCTCCTTGAGATAGGCCCTCAAGAGCCTGTACTGATGTCCGCGAACGCCGAGGCGAACGCCGTGTTCGTGACAGGAGCCGATTACAGGAACATCGGCTTCTCAGTTGGAGACACTCTCCTGCTATACTCAGACGCAGACCCTTTGGGGTTGGACCGTGATATCACCGCAATCACCACAAGCGCAGGTGGTGTGAAACTCGCATTCTCATCTGCCATCAATCCGGGTCTCTACGAGACGACCGACAACGGATACGTGCAGAACAAGGCATCTTTCAGCAACGGAAGCAACAGGGGCATAACCTACGACAAGGTGAAGCGCCTCATCCTGCGTGCGCAGGACAAGATAGACAATCTGACGCACAACTCGTGGAGACCCAATCTGGTCGCTGCCGAGTACATCAACTTCGATACGTACAAGCCATACAGGCGTCGTTACTACACGGATTACGTCGGCACCACACCTCTCCTGTTCCGCAACGTCCAGCAGATTCTCAGACTGGAACTGTGGCAAGGTGATGACTATCGAGAGATAGGCGCTTCCGAGGCTCGCCTCAATATTCCAGATAGCGTACGTTCCCTCTCAGGCTCAATCGTCATGTCTCCCGGCAATGGGAGCGCCGCTACGCTCACGATAGGAACGTCAAGCACACAATGGAGGGCGGACTTCGATAAGATAACCACCGCACAGAACCTCGTTGACCTCATCAACAAGGAGGACAGGGTGAGCAAGGGAGCCGTGGAGTTCTTACCTACATTCACCCTTGAGGGTAGCACTTCCAACGTCGCAGTGCACAATGAGTTCCTAGCGACGGCCAATGCCGACTACGGTAGCGGTCATGTCAAGATTTCCAGCATGAGGTCCACACAGGCCGGTGAGTCGTGCAGCATAGTGTCCACTAACAGCAACATAGAGATATCACAGACGGAGACAAACACGGCTACCTTCAGCAGCCTTGACAGCACGACCATAACAGTGGACGATACAAGTGGCTTCGCAGACGCTGGTGTCGTTGTTGACGCCAGCGGTGACGTCTTCAGTTACACCGGTAAGACAGCCACAACCTTCACCGGTTGCACAATCGTGGTTGGCTCTGCACTCTCCGACATAGCAGGCACACTTACTCAACACCTCATGCAGGTTGACCTACAAGGTGGAAGCGCCAGTGGTGACAAGGGTAGGCTCCGTGATTACTGGTTGGACCACGAGATGGGAATCGTCTACTTCAACAACTCATATCCGTTCTTTGAGTGGAACGCCGTCAAGGTCGCGTACATCTACGGCGAGAGATATGTCGAGAAGGCCATCGAGGACATCTGCACCAAGATGGTGGCTATCGACATACTCATGTCGGACGACCGCAGCGTGCTCATACCGGAGGGAACGCAGAACGTGGACCTCGCATCGAAGATAAACATGTACAAGCAGGATGTTCAACAGATGCTCCCACGTTATGTTGAGGTTGTGAGTTTTGAATGAGTTTCGCTGAGCAGCAGAGCGATGACTACATCAAGCAGATGACCGAGTACTACCGCAGCAGCGACATGCAGGAGAATCTCAAGCAACTCGTCAAGAACACGCCGGAAGAGTTTAGGGAGCGCATTCTCAAACAGGAGTTGAGCGTCTATGGGTATGAGATTGAGAACGGTGTTTTCTTGGATAACATTCGCAATCCTCTACCTGATAAAGAGAGAGAGAAGGTGATGAAGAACGTGGATAGGAGGATGCTCAGCGAGTCACCTTCGCTGAGGGAGCACAAACTTCAACTCGTCGGTGGGTATCTGCTCCCCGATGCAGACGCCATAAGGAGGGACGAGTGATGGTTGCGACGTTCAAGGAGGCCATCGACGTCATCGTTGACCTGTTCAAAGACGACTGGAACAGAGGCAACACCGACAATATCAAACCCGTTGTCGATGATATAGCCAACACCACTGCCGAGAGGGGAAAGAGGTTAGACATGAGGAACAGAGACTACGTGCTTGTCTTTGAGACGGCCCACAATGAAGAACTACCAGAACTGCTATTCGATTTTGTCACAACTCGTGTCAACATAACAGTTGATGCGAGGACGATAGTTGGACGTGAACGGTTGAAGAAGATGGAGAACGAGATACGCAGACTTGTACACACAAAGCGCAAGGGGGATGGTGTAAACTTCGACAGGTTGGTATACAAGACGCGAACAGACCTGTCTGATAGGAGCAAGCAGTTATTCCGTATGACGTTCCAAATAGAGGTAATCGTGTTTGCAGAATTGATACCATGAGGTGAAGAAAGTGCCATCGACAGTCTATAAGGGAGATTTGACCGAGATTTCATTCGGTCACGAGACAGAACTAGAACTACCAGCGGGCTTCGATGGCGCGTTCCAGTTCGTCATAGCGAATGGCGGTACTGGCACCGACACATCCACGTTGACGCTCACAGGCGGGACCAACAACTCTCCAATCAGCAGCGGCGAGTTGAGATACCCTCTTGGGATGCTTGTCGGGTGCGAGGTCGCCTTCTCAAACCTCTCCGGCACTGGCACTAACAATGAGGACAACATGAGCGTGTCAGGCAGGAGATACACCATCGTCAAGCACGTCATCAACGAGAGTGGAAGTACAGTCCTGCACGTCACACCACAGATGCGCACGACGAGCGCGACTGTCAACGGCACAGTCACTGGGACTCTGCACATCTCCGCCTACAAACTACCCACGTTAGACGAGGACTCCGAGCATGATGATGATGCGAACAACTCCTCCGAGAGCGTCCTCACCGACCAGTTCGTCGGTCTGATAAACACGATATCACTGCCTGAGACGAAGGTTGACCTCAAGAGGTATCATGTCATCGGCCTCGGTCGTGATGTCGCTGTGCAGGTTCCCGGCAGATTCGTCAACACAGGCGGTCAGTTTGAGGCCACCATGCACAATGCACGATGGCTGTACTACGCGCTCGGGCAGGAGAGCGTCAACATGGAAATGGGTGGCAGTGGCTTCGATGTGAGCAGCACTGGCACCACCGACACAGCCACCGTCCCCGGACAGGGGCTGATAACCCATGGAAACGCCAACATGAGCCTGTTGCCCGGAAACTATGTGCATATCACAGACACAGACACCATACCTGTGCATCTGCACAAGGAGGCTGCGTTGGACAAGTCTGGTACAACCACATACCCGATTGGCGATGAGACTGCTCTGACAACCGATGCTCAGAAGAACGAAATCAGGAGAGTGGCAGCATACCACTGGAACTCATCGGACAGCAAGGGATACATCTGGTTGGACGATGGGTTGAACTTCGCCCACTCCTCGGGCAAGGCACTCAGGAAACTCGACTACTCCACAAGCAACAAGTTCCCACTTCTTGATGCCACAACACGGACGATAGCGAGACCCGTTGACAGGATGGTCTTCGCCAAGACAATCGTCCCATCCTTCGCGCTTGAGGTCAGTGTCAGGAGGAATGACAATCAGGACGACGACGGCGGCACTGCCGAGGTCGTTGATGGTGGCTCCACAGACGCCAAGCAACTCACACGCGTCTTCCGTGGCTGCAAAGTCAAGGAGTTCTCAATGACCGCTGACACAGACGCTGCCGTTCGCCTGAGTGTTGGCTTCGATGCCGCACTCTGCTACACAGACACAGGTAGGTTGGAGACCAGCAACAAGGGAGACAGGTACAACGTGCACAGGCTCTTTGAGGACACTGCCAACACCGCACAGGCTAGGATGGAGGCAGGTATAGCGAAGGGGACTCAGAAGCCCTTCATGTTCTACAACGGCACAGTAGATGTCGGTGGCATCAGACTGGGGCAAGTAGTGTCATTCGACTTGAAGGGCAAGACCGGGGTCGAGCAGTTCTACACCATATCTGGGAACAAGGTCGCTGACAGCGTGACTGACCAGATACCATTCGCAGGTGCTAGAAACGCATCAATCGCCGTCGAGGGCAAGACGGAGTACGAGTTGGACATGGAGATTATCGTTGACGACCCGACCCTCTATCATCAGATGAGGAGGGCTGTTGACAACTCTGACGACGCCAACAAGATGGTGAGCCTGTCATTCACCAAGCAGGGGACGGGGGCTGCATCCGGCAGGGAGTCCATGACCGTCGTGATAGACGACTACTACATCGTTGAGGCGCCGCTCACGATACCCGAGGACAAAGGACCCATGCGCTCAAAACTCAAGGTAATGCCTAAATCCATCCGTGTGTTTGCACAGGATACAGTATATCACTACTGAGGCGAGTCAATGGTCACGAAGACGCAGAAGAAGGCAAAGTACCGAAAACTCGGTGCCAAGAGATACTTCAACTGGCTGTGCGACAAACTAGGCATCGACCTCCCTGAGCCTGAGAGCGAGATGAGGAGGAGGGACATAGAGAGAATCATAGAGTCCCACGCTGAGGACCCTCGATATATGCCTCCACAAGAATCGGTGCACATAGACTACGCTGATTCAGCACACAACCATCCACATGAGATAGCACCATCTGAACCAGAGCCTGAACCAGAGCCCGAGCCTGAACCAGAGCCCGAGCCTGAACCAGAGCCCGAGCCTGAACCAGAGCCTGAACCAGAGCCCGAGCCTGAACCAGAGCCTGAACCAGAGCCTGAACCAGAGCCTGTTTTGGACCAGCCTTTCATAGCAAATGCAATAGACTATTCTTCCATGACGGTGCGTGAATTGCAGGTAATCTGCAAGGAGCGCGGCCTCACCATACGCGGGACAAAAGCACAAGTCGTGCTACGTTTGAAACGCGATGATGAAGGCATAGTGGAAGAAGACGCCGCAGAAAGCGAGACTGAGGCCCCCTCGGAAGAGGCTGCTGATGTCGAGCCGGATGCCCCCTCGGAAGAGGCTGCAACCATAGGTGAGGAAAATGACGCAAATAGCGAACAAGGAGAATATACTAACGAAGAGGAATGAACGAAGGCACGAGATTCGCGTGGACCCTGATAATGATGACATTATCATGGAGGTGTGGATTCGTGACATCAACTTCTTCGATGTGCAGAACGCCGCCCAGTCTATGTTCATCATACAGGATGACGGCAACGCATCGTTGAATTTAGAGGGGTACTGGAAGTACGCCTTCTCAAACTGGGTCGTCAGAAGCAACCCATCACTCACACCTGACGAGATGCTTGAACTCAACGCATACGCAGGTGACCAAATCGCTCACATCCTACCCAAGCCCGACCAACTCGCGGAGATGATGCAAGGGGGTTTTACGAACGCGAGCAATTGAGGATTCAGGAATTTCTGAAGCGCAAGGACATCAAAAGTCAGGAAGACTTCATCCTTCAGAATCAATTGTTCGCCTACTTCGTGGCAAAGCACTACGGGATATCACCGCAGGAGGTCTATGAGATGCCAATCAACATGTTCCGTCAGTCGCTCTCATGGGCATTGGCTATGCAGGACAATGAGAACAAGGAAGCAGCGAGAGCGAGCATGCAATCGCAGACGGGCAACGAAACCATTACACTCGACTACGGGTTCCTAGATATGGAGGATATCTGATGGCAGCACCACTCGTGGCACTCGGACTAGCCCTGTCGCGTACAAACACGCTCGCTCAGAGCGGTGTCACTGCTGTTGAGTTGATGTCCCAAACAGTGTCGAAGATAGCAGATGCTTTCGGCAGGGCCTTCCGCTTCGCCATGGAGAAGGCAATGGAGGCGTTCATCTTCATCAAGGACTTCTTCATGGAGAAGGTCTTGCCCATCTTCCAACCCTTCATCGACTTCGCAATCACAGCATTCAATACCATAAAGAGTGTTCTAACCACAGTCATAGAGAGCCTTCTGAGTCTATGGAGTGGCCTTGTATCAACGATGGCAAGCCTCTGGGACAACACGATAACTCCGATATGGGAGACAATCACGAACTTCAACCCGTTTGAGGCTATGGGCAATCTCTGGTCCACAACCATCAATGGAATGAAGAGCGTATGGGACAACACCATATCGCCCCTCTGGGAGAGGATAACCAACATCGACCCGTTCGGTGCTCTAGGTAGAGCATGGGATACTGTCATGAACGGTATGAAAGCCGTGTATGACAATACCCTTGGACCTGTCCTTGATTTCTTAGGCGACGTAATGGGCGGTATAATAGAAGGACTCGGAAAGATTCTAGGAAAGATTGGTGACATCATAGGCAAGGGATTCAACTTCGTCAAGGACGGTCTCGTAAGTGCAGGTGGCGCAGTCAAGAATGTCGTTACTGGTGGAGGCGGAGGCGGCGGTAGTTCCGACACCACTAGCGGAGGAGGTGGCGGCGGCAGTATGACGTTCAACATGACATTCAACCTCAGTGGGGTAACAGACAGGACGGACAAGCGTGCACTTGCTCGTGAGATAGCGGAAATCATTCAACAGGAGACGGCAAGGGCGGTTGGCGGCTCGACATACTCAGGTAGGTACGGCTGATGGCGAGAGCAGGCACACCGATTCGACTCGTTCGCGAGGACGGCGGTCTCATCGAGTTGCTTGCATTCAACATCGTCCTGTCAACAGAGCGCAAGTTCGGCCCCAAGGCCTTCCCCGCCACAGGCAGCAACAGGGCGTCGTTGGACCTCAACGTCAACAGAGCCGCCATCATCATGCAGGGCATCTTCATCGATGATGAGACTGAGGTTTCAGCCGTGGGCGCCTCGGCACTCATAAACTTCGCAGACACCAAAGGTGCCACTACTCATTTCCTAAATTCAACCAACCTCAATAGAATCCTATCAACCACATCGGGCGATGCGAACCTCAAGTTGGTTGACTCCAACGGCGACACGCGTCTCATCAAGTTGCAGGTAGCAGCAAGCACGACAGGAGCATCCTACAACACATCGACTGACACTGTGATAATAGGTGAGAACACCAGTGGTTTCAGCGGTACTGCCAGTGTGGCATCTGCCGTGAAGACGGCCATCGACACCGACCTCTCCACTTACTTCACTGCCACGTTGAAGGACACGGAGAATGGCAGTGGGCAAATAGTCACTAACGGAGGACTCCTCATTCAACAGAAGGTCATAGGCTCCTTCGCCTCAACGGGGAATAATGACAACCTACCCAAGATTAAACCTGCTACTGATAAAGTAGGAAATCTCTTTCCTGCTGTAGAGACATTCAGCGGTGGCAAGAACAAGAGCCAGTTGTCCGCTGGTGACAAGGCGCAGGAGTTGTACAGCATCGCCAACAACAGCAGCAGGAAGACGTTGAGACAAGTCGCTAACTCGTTTGGCAACGTGTTCAGAAGAGGACAACCGTACTCAGAGGTAGGTACTGACACCTTCATCTTCGGCAAAGGCAGCGACTACATCGTCGGGATACAGATACCTTTCAACTCCATGGCTAACGCCGGTATTGGTGACAAGTACACGCCTGTGAACTTCTTCATGCCCACAGGACTTTTCATAGGGAAGAATGACAAGACAGCAGAGAACGCTCTCGCGGCTGGTACGGTGTTCAACGAGAGTGACAACTTCACAGGCATATCAGGTGGTCTCAAGCAACTTGAGATATCGTATGACGCTGGTGAGGCTATCTACAACTTCGACTTGACATTCCTCCCGTCCGATGCTATGTGGTGAGAAGATGACGGTCATAGCGAGGACGAACAAGGCCTTCTTCTTCGATGGCGTCAGTGACAGTATAGTCGTACCCTCCGGCCCATTCTCCGACATAGGTAGGAAGAACCTCAACTCGCAACACGATGCTCGTGACTTCCTAGGAGGCTCTACAAAGGACACGACGTTCTCGATTGACTCTGGTAGGTACAACAGCAACATATGCGTCGAGGCATGGGTCATGCCTGACTTCGGGGGCATCGTAGCAGAGAAGGAGAACCAATTCAAGTTGGAGGTCGGCTCTGTCCACGAGCCCGCACCGATAACCTTCACCGTGACGTTGCAGAAGGGCAGTGACACAGAACGGCACAGCATCAGCACAGCCCACTTCAACGGCACTCGATTCATCGGCACCACATACCCTCTCTCCACCCTCAACGGCATACACGACACGAATACCACCACACTCAACCGAAATCACAGGCCACTGCTACATGTGATAGGCACCTTCCACAGAGGAAAACTGCAAATCTACGTCAACAAGGTCCTCATGGCCGAGAAGGAACTCAGGAACGACGCCCTCTCAATCAATCATTCTGAGAGGAGCCTGTATATCGGTGGCAAGGGCGGTCAGTTCAGGGGAGTGCTTGAGGCCCTTCAGATATCAGCCAACTTCAACAGTTCCTTCCTCGATAGAACCGCTCCGTTGAGAAGCGACGACACTCTACTGCTGTATCGCTTTGAGGAGCCCATAGCACCCATAGAGGATACGTACTCACTGTCGTCTGGAGCCAGTGCCAATGCGACTACAATCTCGATAAGCGCAGCAAATGCCAAGGCACTTGCCACCAAACTCACTGGGAAGAGCGTCACGACCGGGACGATTGACTTCACCTCATCACCTTACACCAGCGGCAATTACAAGGTCATACAGAGCACATCGAGCGGCACGACACTGCATGACGTGGCTCATGTTCCCTACAATCTGCTTCTCAGACCGGGTGCGTTCGATAAAGAAAAGAAAAGCGCAAGTGGATTACCACCTGAAAGAGTGCGCCTAAAAAGTATAAACACCAATGGGACACTAACCATACAGAGCATACACCTCGATTTCGGTACGGCCAATGACGGAACTCGTGGTCTTCTACATGCACACGCCTCTGGTATCGAGTTCGTCGTCGTAGGTGCTGACCTCCTCGTTGACACCGCGACAGGCAAGCCATACCAAGCCCCACACTACTCATCGAAGGCGATTGACAGGACAGGTCAGATGGTCATAGACGAGAGCGGGTACGAGCAGCATGGCTTCGTCTACTCGTCCCGCATGGCATTGAGCACCACCGATACCAACAATCCGTACAAGGTCACATGGCCTGAGACCCTATCGACGGAGTACAGTGTAGGTCACTCAGGTCGTCACATCCTCAACCACGTCGATGGTCATGCATACCTACGTCGTCTCCCTCGTGCCAACGAAGAGATACTCGACCTACAAGCAGATGGCAACGCCGATGTGTGTGACATAATCTACGATGAGACTCACAGTGGATTGAAGGACCAGATATCAATCAACAGCAGGGCAGACGTCTATCGCGAGATTGGCACGTTCAACATCAAGGACATCAAGAACACCTCGACCGGCACTGTCATCTTCAACACGCATCACAACAGCGGCAGTCTCTCCACCTCAAAGAGAGAGGTCATAGCCATAGGAGGGCCGAACTTCGATTACGAGCCTTTCTTGCTCAAGGCACCCACCGTTCCCTTCGGAGCGACGATAAACGACGAGACGAGGACGCACCACCTGAGACCGAGCAGGGAGAGCAGAGTCGCGTTGCTGCATGTCCCGAGACTAGCCACTGTGCATGGCATGGCTCCCTACGTCGAGATACACTACAATGCAATCGACCTCACTGGTGCCAGTATGAGCGGTACCACTCAGGCTCTTCTGATGGTCGAGAAGACCGTACCCGCAGGTAAGACAGCGATAGGCGACCCTGATGCTGGAACAAACACCACCGTGTACGCAGAGATTAACACAGCCGTATCAAGCGGTGCCACGCTCCATGCTCCCGGTGGTGTCATATTCGTTGACACGGACGAGTCACCGACCTTTGAGGACATATTCACCAACCACAGGTTCGCGAACGACTCAAGTGAAGGATATGACGCAGACCTGACGCTTGACGAGTCACAGACGCCTGTGAACCTCACGCCATACGATGGTGACGACATCATCAACTCACCACCGAACGTCGTGATAGAGTCAACGAGCAAGACGACGCAGCATGACTCCTCATTCCACCAGTTGTTCATCGAACCTGTCCAGACCAAGAAGCAACTCACCGATGTGCTTGACTACAAGAGACGGGAGATAGTCACGAGCGGCACACAGGCGAACGAGCCCGACTTGGCCGTCACTGCATCAGCCTCTCCAATCTTTGAGTCGTTCGACATCATAGACAACATAGAGACGAGCCAAACCGGTGCTAATCTAAAGATAGTCATACAACCGTCGTTGCGAACTAGAACGAATCAACTCGCTCACATAAAGACGGGCGAGGACAGCAAGGAGGTGAAGAACGGGGCATCGATACACTACCTCGTATCACGTACGCGAGTTCGCTCGATATCGGAGACGAGCAATGAGGAGGGTGCGTCGTACACGACCATACAGTGTCTCGGGCTACAGAGTTCACTCGCCAGCAGGAACGTGTCATTTGAGAGTTCAGCCAGTCCTGACTCCCACATCGTCAAGGAGTTAGAGCCTAACGCACCCGTCGTCTCAGTCACATTGGGCGGGCCGGGTCAAGGAGCGATTGACACCAAGCCCACCTTCTCACCGAGTCCGTTCTCGCATGAGCCTTACTCAACGAGAAGGGCGTATGCCGTCACAGCGACCGGACTCTCATCTGACGTGCTATCGGTCATGCCAATCAACAACGATGCAGCCGACTCAAAGAGTTGGGGCACCTACGGATTCCCGAAGGTAGGCAGGGTCCACTTCACGGATGGAAGCAGCGCCAAGTACGCCTCAAAGAGCGGAACGTCATTCACCTTCGCCTCGACAGCCACACTGGGAAGCGGTGACTTCGTGAATGGCTCAGGTGTCGAGTTCACGACGGTCCAATCGTTGATGAGGTCCATTGGTGTGTTGAACGATGGCGATGATAGTTGCGCCGCCACTGTGTTCAGCGAGCCTGACTTCGGTGCGGAGTCCGAGATAGGCGACGGCACGACCGTCAACGACCGCATGTTCCAAGCGATGAGCGACGTCCAGCATGACTACCAACTTGGTACCCAGTATGCCAGCACACGTGCGCTCGTTGAGATACCATTCTTCGCGAACCAGTTCTTCAGCGACCTCGTTGGGCCTGACAGCGCCTTCAAGGTCCACCTCGATGCGACTCACACCGCTCACACATGGAACCCGAAGCCGGTGGGCCGCAGACCGATGGGCGTTGCACCAGCAGACCGCGAGGCGCTTTCGGCATACTCGATAGCGCTAGCCAATGACCAGCATGTCCCCACTACGAAGTTCATCACGTACTCCTCCCCTAACCTCGTCGTGCAGAACGGGTCCATCTTCCCAGACGACTTCAACGGCAAGTACCAGAACATCGATGTCACACTCACACGACCGAGGCTCGTCTTCACGTCAGATGGCGAGTGGGCTATCTACACTGGCGTCTCCGGTGACACGCTCACCATCTCGACGGCGCCCCATGCCACCTCAGACGATTTCTTCGACAGCGCTGAGAAGGGAGCGACCCTGTTCCCCGGTGGACCCGCTGCGACTCGCTTCATACAACCGATAGCCTCCGACTCATACACTCCCTCCTCTGACTTTGAGGACCGCTCCGAGTACTACTACGACCAGTCAAGCACTCTGACTCAGGGAGGCAACGTGGATTATGGGCTTCGTCAGTACGTCAGCGCCGTAGAGTTCAAGGCCGGACCCGAGAGCAACCCGCATGCGGAGAGGATAGAGAGTGGACGAGCGAGGGGGACCATCTCAAGTGTTTCACATGTTGGTAATAACCAGTTTCCTTTCATTCTTGTCACACTTTCTGAGGATGATGTTCATCGGTTTCCTGACCTCGGCCTTCGTACTCTTGATGATGTTCAGGATGTAGTGGGCAGCACGTTCTATCGCGCCCGCATCGAGGTCGGCGCAACTACCTACGACTTCCACTACTACGGTTTCTTGGAGCAGGTTCGTGATGCGGGTAATTCATTCAACACAGTTGACTTGTCCAAGAATACCATAGTGCTAGGATGGTCATCTGGTGATAACAGCGCTACTTTAGACAGCAGCACAGCCGCGACCTTCTTGGGTGAGGAATTACTTCTCGTTGACAAGAGAAGAAGCATAGTCAATACCGATGCTTTCTTCACCAGCGTAGATTTCTTGCTGCTAGTAGGCACTGCCAATCATGCTGCTCTTCAGAAGGAAGTGAAAGCCACATACAAGTTTGCCAATATGACTGTGACGAAAGCCAACGGCACGACTAACTTCGTGACTGTCAGTGGCACCGAGTTCGATGAGAAGAACCTGTCAGACCTCTTCGGGTTCAATCTCAGGAAGGGTGACAAACTCATCGCAAAGGAAGTATCACTTGGTAATGATGCCTACACACCCCTTGGAACAATAGACTACATCGATTATGACAATGGCAAGATATACTTCACATCTAACATTTACACCAATTCGGCAAGGTCCTCAACATCTCTTGGTGTGTTCATCGGTGACTATGAGGACCGCGAGGCTTGCTTGAACGCAACATGGTTGAGTCCCTATGCACCCGGTGGGCTTCGTGACGGCGACACCGTTTGGGCTAACATGTCTTACACCAACCCACATGCCGTCGAGGGGTTGTTCGCGAAGAGTCGTGGTACGTACAACGAGGGGCTTGTGTGGACGGGCTTCAATGGTGGGCAGGGCTCGCTCGACTCGGCCAACCCGAGGGACAGCATACCACTTGAGAACTTCCTCATTGGTGACACCTGCCTTGAGACGGCACGAAACTACGCGCAGCACGTCAACAAGACCGTCGAGGAGAACTACCGGGCTCTGGGCATAGTGGGCTCCGCGCCCACGGTCGCCTTCGTTGACCCCGTTCTCGCCACTGACGGTCATGCTCGCGTCCTGCTGTATGACGTGGCGCATGACAGGGAGTTCATCGCGTTCCAAGACCTGCACATGCAGGTTCAGACATCAGCGGAGACGACCCACATAGGATGGAAGAGGCACGTGGTAGAGGGAACCAACACCTCGATGACCGACCTGTCACTGAGGCTACCGACGATAAACGGCGCAGCGCCACACGCATGGGCCACACAGATAGACGTGGCGAACGGCTTCGCATCCCAGAACCCGCTCATACGGCCTACGCAGCAGTCTAGGTTCATGGAGAGCGCATACGCTCACGACCTCGCCAACAAGCAGAGCGACGACATATCCGGGCAGACGGTCTACTCGGACAATGTGAGGAAGAACGACTACTCAAGGCTCTACGGCAAGGCACACGGCCATCATGTCCACGTAGGCATGAGCATAACAGGGAACGCCGATGGCTACGCCTACTCGTTCAGCACCCCTCTGAGGACGAGGGAGGAGACAGTATCGTGGAAG
>Ga0208159_1000647_pt1 | contig 13672 bp, 24 predicted proteins | sample 9_EtaG_FD_184082 | JGI IMG/M metagenome (GOLD analysis project Ga0208159, IMG submission 184082) | Marine viral communities from the Subarctic Pacific Ocean - 9_ETSP_OMZ_AT15188 metaG (SPAdes) (version 2) | ecosystem: Environmental > Aquatic > Marine > Oceanic | place: Pacific Ocean | collected... | reverse complement strand
TTGGTGCTATATAATTTGTTGCCATAATTAATCTCCCATTCTATACCAAGCCACAGGTGATAAAGAGCTTAGATCTGCTGTTTTACCCGTGGTTGTAGCGTTGTAAATACTTTCAATTTGTTCTTGTGTTAAAGCTGTATTAAACACCCCTATCTCGTCTAAATAACCGTCCCATGGATCATTACCAACTGGGCGTTGATCTCCATCTCCTATAATTAAACCATTAGTTAAATCAACTAGCGGCTTGGTATTTACCCCTGTTGTAGATAATGGTGATCCATTAAGATAAAATACAGCTGTAGACCCATCGTTAGTAAGCGCAATATGATACCATTGACCAGTAGTAATAGAAGGGCTGTTAGTAAGTACAAGTTCCTGAGTGGCTTGATTATTTCCATTGTAACTGGCAAGTAAAAACTGATTTGACCTAAATCTAATTATAAAATTACCATTAAATCCAGAGCCAAAATAGTTTTTAGACCCTAAAGCAGCGGGGTTAGTTGGAAAACTATTAGCTTTTACCCATAAAGAAAAAGTAAAATTAATTCCTAATGTAATACTACCTGTTTGGAACATACTTTCTACTCCATCAAACTCAAAAGAATATAAGTTGTCTATTTTAGGTAAACTAGGTGGGCCAGGAGGTGTTCCTCCACCTCCTCCAGGTCTTGATGACCCAGGTAAATTAGATAAATCGGGGATTGGCATCCCCATTCCCATAAACATATATTAATATAATGCTATTAACTCTCCAGGTTCTGTTAAAGCTGTTTCTACATCCGTTACTTGAGTAACTAAAACAGGTAGAAATGATCCAGCTGTAACACCTTTAAACTTAACAATTGATCCGCCTTCCATTTTAACTGTTATATCGTTAGCTACACCTACATATAAGCAAACACCAATAGTTTCAGTATTTGGTATAGCATCACCTAATATATAACCACTTTCTTGTAAGTCTAAAGCATCGTGAGCAAATACTCTTGGCTGTGCATTTTGATTACCTTCTAATCCTCTTATTGCCATTTTTATTTATTTATTTTTGTTATTTTTTCTGCGCCTCTTGATCCAAAGTACGCTACATAAACTGTTACCAGTAATGTTTTTAATAAGTTTATCCAAGCATCGTCTACATCGAACTGCATGTGAAAAGAATCTACAGCCATCATAAACACAGCTGATCCAGTTAAGAATACTAAAGCTAATGGTCTAGTATTTTTACTTAACCAAGAGTCAGACTTCATATCCGCTCTCCATCTACTTGATACTTCCTTCATTTCAGCTATGTCTTGCTCTATAAGTTTCATAGCTTGTTCTTTGTCAACAGCCTTAATCTTACTATCACTTGATATAAGATTTTTTACTACACCAAGTGTTCCTTGGTTAGGTAATACATCTCCAAGTGCTTGTAGAACTTTAGGAGCTTTACTTGATAAAAAAGCACCTATTTTAGTTTCATTAAATGTTTTCTTTTCCATTGCTTTACTTATTACCACTGCCAACTATTGTAGAACCTGCCATGATAGATCCTAAAGTAATCGCTCCAGCTTTAGCCAACCTATCTCTTCTTCTAGCTTTTTTAAAAGCTCCAGCGCTAACTTGTCCAGCTGGATCTGTTGTGTCTATGTATGATTTACCATTTCTAGTAAAAGACTTATAATCGTTATTAAATAGTTTTGATTTTTCGTCCCACTTGTCAGACTTAGGCACTTCTATAGTTACTTTTCCTTTTCTATTAGTTTTAGTAACTCTATCTTTTGCATAGTCAGATAACTCACCTTCTTTACTAGGCTTTATTCTAACTTTCATAGTATCTTTTTTTATTAAACCTCTATTAGCTAGTGCTGACATTGGTTCTGATTGTCCCCTTGGTCCTTTTAATTTAAAGTTTGAATTCATTTTTTTATCTTCTTTAGTTTCATCATATACTTCCTTTTCCCAAGGTAAGTTTTTAGCTCCTTCTTTCATTTTAGATCTTGGATACGTTTTACCTTTCCAGTAAACGTTTTTATCATCATAATCTAAATCTCCTCTTTCCATTTGATCTAAATGAAGCTTTTCATGCTCTATAACTTCTTTTTCTTGTTGAGGGTCTTTAATATCTTTATTAATGTCTATAGTGCCATCTCTATTAGCTTTGCCTAAAACACCATCCTCCATATCTACTTTCCTGATAGGAGCTGAACTTCTTAATTTAAATGCCATTATTTTCTTTTACAACCAAAGTTATTTGCATAGTTAGCCATTTTAACAACGTCTACGTCATACTTCTTAGTATTTTTCATTATCTTACTAGCTGCAGCACAAGTAGATTTACCAGGCATATTTTTTTCCACCCATTTAGTAAACTTGCCTTCGTTTTTTTCTTTTATTTCTGGAAATTTTTTAGCCATATTATTTATTTTTATAAGGAAAATTTTTGTTAAACCAATCTTTTCTATGATCACATCCACAACCCCCAGGTATTGAATCTGCTAGCTTTTTTATACCTGTTGCTTTTGTAAACTTTTCTATTGTATCGCCTAAGCCTCTTGATTTCATATTGTTAACATTTCCACCTGCGCCTAGCGGCCTTACCTCTTTCACCTGTCCAACCTTTTGATCTAGCGCAAAATGATTTTCTACGTTTTGCAGCTTTACTACCAGGTTTTACTTTACCTGTTACTGCTGTTTTTAGTTTACTACCTGGGTTTTCTTTTCTATAATCAGATACACCTTTTTTAGTCATACCTGCACCTTCTTCTGTAGATAAAAATGTTCTACCCTTGCCTTTAGTAGTTTTTCTTAATTTAAAAGGAGATGACTTTGTTCTTCCGCATTTATTCATTGCTTGTGTTTTATTCTCCACATTTTTTACTGGGATCATCTACTCTTCTCCAGTCTTCTTTTTCAAACCAATCACGAAGTGTAGCTCCTTTTTTACGAGCACCTTTAACATTTGTTTTAGATGATCTTTTATATTTACCACTTGCTCCTGAAGATTTTTTAGCGTTAACAAGTTCTTTTTTCTTTTCAGATGATAAGCTTTTTATTTTAGAAGCAGGTAAACAAGTTTTAGTAGTACCACCACCTTTTTGTTTATTAAGAGGAGATTTTTTACAACTACCTTTGCTACCTTTTTTAGTTCCAGATACTCTTTCATATCCTTCCCAACAGTTTAAGGGAGATGGCACGTTTTTATATCTTAAACTAAAAGGCATTACTTTTTTCTATTTCTATTACCTTTACCCATCTTACTTGGTCCACCAGCCTTAGTGCATCGTACGCCCCAGCCACTAGCATAAGCACTTGGCCATACTTTAAATTTCTTTTTTGCAGCGGCTTTACAAGGTCCAGATATTGCAGCTTTAACTGGGCTGTTTTTCATATTTTTTATATGCTTCTTAACAGTTTTAGCTTGCTTTCCATGAGCTACAACAGCTCCTTCAAGTTGCTCTACTACTTCTTCTAAGTTTTTAGCTTTTACAGGTGATTTCTTTTTATTTGGATTACCTTTTCCACCATCAGCTTTTGTGGCATGAACGGCTTTTCTTTGTGCTGCACTTACATATCCCATTATTTATTTTTTATAAGATTTTAAAAATTCTACTAATACTTTTAAATCAGACTTTATCTCTGCTAAACCTACTTTAACTTCTTCCATGTTTTTAGCCATAGTTTCATGTCGTTTTTCAAAAGTTGATTTAACTTCTCTAATACTAAAAAAGAAAAATTTATACAAAGCATATGATGCTGCTACTGCTACAACTAATGATAATCCAAATTCTCTAACTAAGTCTAATACTTCTTTCATTACAGTTTTCTACCTTTTTTATCTACTTTAACTTCTCTTACTATTACTTTAGGTTTTTTATTTTGTAAAGCTTCTAGCTGCCTGTTGAGCTCATCTAGTTTTCCGTCGTTTTCAGTGCCATCCTTTATTAAAGTTGAAAGAATACTTATTTCTTCAAAAGCAACGTCGTCTACCTGCTCTAACATATCAACTCTTTCTTTCAAGTCCATTATCATTTCTTCATTCCACTTTTCTTTTAACTCATATTCTAAACGAGTTACTTCAGTTGGTGGTAAGGTTTTAGCTTCTGCTATGTCTTCTTGTAAAGTGTAATACATACCTACTATTGTAGTAGTAAACATTATTATACCAATTACAGTTTTTATATCAATCTTAAACTCAGTATTTTCAGAGATTTTCATATTCTTTCGTCGCATCAAATGATGGGCATGCTTTATTAGCAAACTCATTATGTGAATAAATAGTAGCAAGCGGGTACATCGCCATCAATGTTTTTAGCACATGTAACAAGCTTTCTTTTTGTACTTCTGTTCTAGTATCCTTTGGCGTCTTACCGTCAGCTTCTACGCCTCCGCAATAACACACCCCTATTGAATTTCTATTGTGCCCTTTACAATGAGCGCCTGATTTATCTATATCTCTACCTTTTTTAATAGTACCGTCTAATTCTATATAAAAATGGTAACCTATGTCTGTCCATCCTCTACCTTCAGTATGCCACTTTTTAATAGTTTCTACAGGTATTTCTTGACCTTCTCTAGTGGCAGAGCAATGTATTATAATTTCATTTATACTTCTCATTTCTTTTTCTTATGTAATAACATCCATTTATGAATAGTGTATCCTATAGTTAAAGCTAACAATAGTATTTCTAAAGCTGGTTCTATCCAGTTTAAACTAGCTAAAGTGAATGAAGAGGCATTTAATAAATACAACTTCAAATCTTCGCCTGCGATCATCTATTTGCGTTAAGAACTGGGTTGCCTTTATACTCGCAATTAGATATACCACCTAATGTAGGTGTTATAACAGAATTGTTTGATTTCATGATCCTTGTTCCTAAAGGCTTCATAGCTGGACTAATGTCTACTCCTGCTGGCTTTTGATATTCTCCTTGACTTGGCATAGTTAAAAGTTTTGTTGATTTTTGTTAAATAAAGATCCTTTAGTATCTATATTGGGATCTGATATTGACATTGGCCTAACGTCTCCAAAAACAGCATTAGCACTACCTGTGCCATTACTAGCTGGAGCTTGTTGAGGTGTTGTCATAAATTCTTTGAAGTTTAATGGTGTTGCTGGAGCAAAAGGCGCTGGAGTTGATAAAGCCGGATCTTGAGCCGGATTAGGTATACCACCTTCTTCTCCACCCATTGAGCTTACTAAAGTATCTAGTTTTTCATTGATTGAATCTAACTTGTTATCTTCGTGCTCACCGCTCATTTGAGCTCCAGTTGCTTTAGCAAGCCCTTTTATACCTCCTCCATATTCTTTTCTATTCACAAAGCCTTTTGCAAGGTTTTTAGCTAAGCCTAAACCTCCCATGCCTAAAACTCCTATGTTCAATGGGCTATTCATAAATATTATCTTTTATAGGTCCTAAAACACTAATTTTTATAGCTTTCTTAACACTTTCTTTAGCTCTATCACCAGCAGTTACTCTTTTTGGTTGATTACTTTTACCTGATTCAGTAGCTTTAAACTCAGTGCCAGGTGTTGCAAAACTTGGATTACTTTTAATTCTACTTTCAAATTTCTTATAATCAATTGGCTCACCTTGCTTAGCTAAAGCTGACATTAAGTTTTCTCTACCTGCTTTTCTAGCAGACTTGTATTTCATTGGTGTTTTGTCTTCCATAGACTTTAACATTCTTACAGGCGTACCTGCTCTATTTGGTTTCTCCATATTTAACATTTGGTTTGGTGATTTTTCTTCTTTATTGTTAGAAAATTTACTTTTAGAGTCAATATTATTTATCATTTTCTCTTTTTCTTCAAATGGTAAGTCAGATTCTAATATTTTAAATTTACTATCTAGTTCTAGAGATTTTTCAGCTCTGTCACTTTTTATACCAGCGGCTTCTTCAGGATTTCTATATTTACCGTCTAAATCTTCAAACTGATTTCTTTCGTAAATTCTTTTAGCTTTCTCTGTTTGTCTATCAAACCTAGCATCATCTCTTAAACCTTTCTTATATTTTCTTGTTCTGAACCTAGCTTCTTGTTTAGGGTTCAATCCTAAAGGTACTCCTTCTTCTGTTTTTTTAACTAAGTTATCTACAGTTTCATTGTTAGGTTCAGGTTTTGCTGTTTGAGTTCCTTCTACGCTAGCTATGTCAACATTTGCTAATCCTTGAACAACACTACTATTTGATCCTTGACCAACAATACCTCCTTTTTTAAGACTTTGTTCTACTTGTGTTACGTGAAATGGTGACTTTAATTTAAACGCCATATTATCTTGTTTTATCTTTATTTACGTAGTCTATTGATCTAGTTATTACTTTATAACTATATCTATTGCTACTTTCTAATTTAGTTGTAGGCATGTCTTCTTCACCTAACATAATACGATACATTCTACTAATTAGTTGTTTGCACTTATAGGATACTTTATATATGTGATATTTTTGAGTGGTGTGGTTTCTTTTCCTCCACACTACGATCCACCCTTGTTTCAATAATCTGTTCCAGCGCCTGTTATCCCAACTAAATGAGTACGTACCTTTTTTAAAATCATCTTTAGTAAACATACCTATAGCATCTAAATAAATTAGTAGCTCTAGATCTGCATCATTTAAGTCATTAGTTTTACAAGCCCACTTTCTGATTATTCTATAATGTTTAAGTAATCCTAATTCTTTTAAATCACTAGAACTTAACCTTCTCATAGAATAATAACTACGTCATGCTCTTTAATAACTTTGTATTCTTCTTTTTTTATTTCAATATTAAATCCAGCTGCTTTGTCATAATAAACTTCATCACCTTTCTTTAATACAGATACATCAGAGCCAGGTTCTAAAACCTTAGCTCTTCTATATCTAACATCTTCTCTTTGTTTTTCAGCTAGAATTAATCCACCTTTTGTTTGAACATCAACTTCCTTGATTGGTTCAATCACAACATATTTACCAATCGCTCTCATGCTCTTATATTGTTAATTACACAATCAGTTGATAATATAGTTGTAGCTACTGAAGCCGCGTTAGCTAATGCACTTTTAGTAACTAATAAAGGATCTATAATTCCGGCTTTTACCATATCCACCGTATTTCCTGTAACCACATCTAATCCTTTACCTTCTTCAAGCTTTTTTAATTCTTTAACCCCTGCATTTTTTAATATTAATTCATAAGGTCTTCTTATAGCTTGGTATAATACTTCTTCCCCTATACAGGTTGGTTTTAAATTAAAGCTAGCATTTAATAAAGCTATACCACCACCTGGCACTATACCTTCTTTAATCGCGGCTTTTGTAGCACAAATAGCATCTTCTACTCTATCTCTTTTTTCTTTTAGTTCTATTTCAGAATTAGCACCTACTTTTACTACGGCAACTTTAGCCTTTAGCTTAGCTAATCTTTTTTCGAGCCTAATGATAATATTAGGATTTTTAGTTTCTTTAATTTGATCTTCAAGTAGCCTAATCGTATCTTTAACTTCACCTTTATCGGCAATATCCACTTGTAATATAGTTTCTTCATGATTTGTAACTGATTTAATGCATGTTCCTAAATGCTCAGGTTGTATAATATCCATATCATCACCCAGATCTTCATTAATAAGTGTAGCACCAGTCACAGCACATAGATCTGATAATACATCTTTTTTGCTGATTCCGTATACTGGTGCATCTACAATGTTGACTTTTATATTGCCTTTAGATTTATTCATGGCCAGCGCAGAAACCACCTGTTGGTCAACATCTGCAATGATAAGTAAACTCTTACCATTTTTAATAACGTATTCAAGAACTGATTGTATTTTTCTAACATTAGAAATAATTGATTCAACTATTAAAACTAAAGGATTATCTAGTTCAGCCGTTCCTTTTTCTTTGTTAGTAATAAAATGGTTGTTCTTTAATGCTTGGTCATACTGAACACCTTCTATTAACTCTACTACAGTTTCAGGCTGTTCATTTGTCTCCATCATAACAACACCTGTCTCATCTACTAATCTAAATGCTTCACCTATAACTTTACCTAACTCTTTATCATTGTTAGCAGATATAGTAGCTACTTGGTCAATTTTTTTACCAGTAACTTTTTTAGATTTTTTATTTAAATACTTTATAACTTTATCAACACCTGAATCAATACCTAGCTTCATCTCTCTTGGATTATCAAGAAGAGAATGTTCTGTAGCTTGATCTAGTATAGCTTTAGCTAATACTGTAGCTGTAGTTGTTCCGTCACCAGCGTCTGATACTGTTCTTTGAGCCGCTTGTTTAATTAGCGTAGCTCCAATGTTTTCTAATGGATCTTGCAGCGTTATGCTATTTGCAACAGTCACCCCATCTTTTGTTATTTGTGGTGCCCCATTACTATCTTCTAGTATAACGCATTTACCACTTGCTCCTAGGGTAGATCCAACAGCATTGGTTAATTTTTCTACCCCAGTTAATATCTGACTTCTGGCACTATCACCAAAAGCCAGATTTTTAACTAACTTTAATTCTTGCATTTAATATAATTTGATATAATTGATTTTGAATATTTACTCGAAGGTTTTAACTACTTTCGGTCCTTTGGTAAACTCTAGCTTTTTAGAATAATGTTCAATAGAAGCATCTATTGCTTGTTCTGCTCCAGCTATTGTTTCTCTTCTGGTAACATCGATCCAGTCATCTGAGTCGATAGATTTATATTCGGTTTGTAAAAACCCATTAGGTAATTGAACTATTCTCCAGTTTTTCTTCTGTGAAATATGTTTCCAGTACTTAATGGTTTCTTCATTTGGTTGTGGTGCACTATTCCACGTGTTAGTGCGGGTATATAAAAACGTCATTGTATTTGGTTTTAAGTTAAACGTTGGTTATTATATACTATCACTTGATAGTTCGGTTATTTAATATTTTATGATTTGTAAAAATGTAAACAAACTCCATATCTATTACCATCTTCTAAATTTTGTATAGCATCGTCTAAAGTGTTTGGAATGTTATTAACATTGTAATAAACATATCCTAATCTAGATAAATTTGGAGTTCTATATAAATTCTCATCTCCAAGAGCATTTGATACATAGTTGTTAGGTTCTTCAGTAGCATTAAAAGAAACAAGTATTACTACAGGTCTACCAGCAGCAAAACTATGGGTTGTATAGCCAGGTTTACTAAAATTTATACTATTAATTTCGTTTTGAGTACCTCCAGATTCAGTTCCTGACAATACTAACTGTGCGTTAGCTGCATCTGCTATAGTTCCTTCGAATACGTGAACCGATATATCAGCAACCCCGGTTAATCTAAAAAAATCTACAGAGTCTATAGTACATTCATTTTCAACAACAGTTTGCCTTGCAAAAGTAACTGCACTTGCAGGGCTTATGCTGCTAACACCTACTTCATCTGTTCCTTCATATATACTAATAGGTGAAAAACCAACACTTCCTCCGCCACCTTCCCAAGGAACATTTACCACAAGTTGATTAGAAGCGTTAGCAGTTATACCATAAGTTTTACCTGCAATTGTACTTTGTGGTTGTGCTGCTGGAGTATTGTTTGTAGCATATTTCAGCTTGCCTAAACCTAGTGTTGAGTTGTTCATAGCAGAGTACGTAGTACCTGTAGGAGTATCTATCCAAGATAATTGACCACTAGAATCAGATTCTAATATTTTATCATTACCACCTGGTCCTTGACCTGGAAAAGTTAAAGTTAAATCTTGAGTGGCACCTGCTTGTTGTGCTAATGTTAAAAACCTGTCATTAGTACTATTATACAACTGTATGTCAGAAGCGTCAGTACCATCTCCATACATCACAATCTGTCCTCTAGTAGGATTTTGACCATCTATACCTATTTGAATTTTATCTGCATCAAATCTCAATGTGTCTGTACCATTAAAAGAACCGCCGTTGTTATATTGAAATTGGGTACTGCTTCCTCCAGGAGCAGTATATGATGGAACGGCCCACTGGTTATCACCACGTAAGAATGTAGTATTACCTGCTGTTCCAGTTGCTGATAAATCAGCAGTAACAGTTACAGCGCCTGTAGTAGCATTGTTAGGTGATAAGTCTATAAATGTACCATCTGTAGCCTGTATAGAATCAACAGATCCGCCGCCTCCACTTGAAGGAGTATTTATCCAGCTTAAATTACCTGATGCATCAGATTGTAGTATCTGTTGGTTACCAGGTGCAGCTTGTGGAAGTCTTACACCATATTGAGAACCATTTGTATGAAGTGGTCCTTTCACTTCTACATAGTGAGAATTATTAGAGCAATTAAACTTTAAACTACTAGAAGCTCCATTAGTTGTACCATCTCCTTTTAAAACTGTAGGATTGCCAATAGAAACAATTGAGCCAGTATCTACTATAGAAGAATCTTCTATGCCTGTTCCACTTGCAGACCATTTAGTCAGCGTATTTTGAGTACCTGTTCCTGTTACTGTACCAGTTCCAACATTATAATTAGTTGATTCTATAGTTATAGTATTTAAAGTACTAGTTGCATTGCCAGGATTAGCTACTACAGTTGTACCTCCTGAAGCATTTATTTCAATGTTATTACCAACTGGATTTAACGTAACATTTGTGCCACCAGTTATAGTAACATTTCCTGTAAGTGTATTAAATGAAGATACACCAGAAGAAGAGCCACCTGGCAGTGAAGAAACTCTTACCTGCTTGGTTAGCTTGTCTGTTCCATCAGATATTAATATTAAATCATCATTATCTGGTGTCGATTTTATAGGGTATGAGAATATTACTGCCATTTTTATTATTTTTTCATGTGTCTAAGCACTTTATTAGCGCTAGCTTGTGATAAAGTTTGCATTTGATCAATTACTGGTCCACCATATTTTAATTCATTAGACATATGGTAAGGAGAACCTTTCATTTGTGGAGCAGCTTCAATCTTTTTCTTTAAATGCTCAGGTAAATTGTGCTGTTTTCCAACTAAAGCTTTATTCATTGGAGAATCTTTGTAATTCATATGATAAGGAGAGCCATGTTTTTGGTAAGGAGAGCCTTTCATTTTACCTGGTGCGTCATGACGCTCATTTTCTAGGTAGTGTAACCTAGCTTTTGGCGTTAATTTCTTATCATAAGCCATTTTCATGTCATATGATCTACCAGACATTTTAGCTGGAGAAGCCATTTCTAGCTTTTCATCAGACACTTTTTCAAGTTTAGGCTTATAAGTGCTAGTAGACTTAATTTTTTTGTAAACTTTAGTATTTTTTACTGCAGCAGCTGGCTTAGCTTTACCAGTTTTTTTAGTTGGAGATCCCATTTTGGATTTCATTTTGTTTGCTTTTGCTTTTTTTAAAGCTTCTGCTTTCATTTTAGCAGCATTCATTCTTGGATTTGGCATTTTGTTTGTTTTAATTGTTTTTAATTATTTTTTAAGCTCTTGGACCACGTGAAAGGTTTGGTACTTTTATAGAAGTGTTAGCAGTTGACATACCTCTTCTCATTCCTTTTGATGAACCTGGCTTTTTATTTTCAAGTTTTTTGAAACCTGTTAAATTTTCGTAAGTATTTTTACTCACTCTACCACCGCCTTTGGCTTGTTTTGCACCTTTTTTAATCTTACTATCATCAATAGTTATAGAAGTTTGTTTACTTGTATTAAGTTTCATACTTGGCTTAGCTACTGTTTGATTAGATTTAGGTGTTCTAAGTGAGGGCATGCTTTTTGAATCACCTATTTTGCCAGCACCTGTTATATTACCAGCTTTAGAAGTTCTAGAAGTTGCTTTTGGTGACTCCATAGACTTTTCAAAAGCATCTAATTTTTTCTGTGATTCAAAGTATCCTGGATTTGTTTTACCTTTTTCACTTTTTATTTGAGCCGCTTCCATTCTGCCAGCATATCTTTCACCTGATCTTTTTTGTCTACTTTCTATCCTTGCTAATGATCCTTCAACTCTGTTAGCTACTCTTCCTTCTCTTTTAGCTAACCTAGTTTTTAATCTATCAATCTTACCACGACCTTTAGCTCTTATCATATCGTAGTCTGCAGATCTAGCATTTGTAACAGTTCTTTCAAACTTTGGCATAGATCCAGTACTTAATTTAGTATCTACACCTAATGAAAAATTCTTAGTATCTTTTAAATAACCACCACTTCTATCACCGCTGTCTCTACTTGAAATAGGCTTAGCAGCTGGCTTAGCTTTAGTCGATGCACTTGATTTAGGCTTAGTAGTGTTTTTAGGTTTAGTAGTATTTTTTGCATTAGTATTTGTACCAGCGTCTTTAAGCATTACATTATTACCTGGTTTAAGAGCAGCTGGTAATAAATCAGGGACTTTGCCGCTACCTTTTCCTGGAGTTGCTGCTGGTATTTCAGGCCCTCCGCTTGTAGCTATACCTCTACCACCGCCCGGCTTGTAAGTACTTGGAAGAATCGAAACCTTTGGAAATTTTTTAGAAGCTAATGACATAGCTCCTCCAATAACAGTACCAACAACATTTAATGCTGAACTGCCAAATAAAGATTTATTACCTGTATAATTTTCTGTAACCTCTTTGGTTCTTTGCTCTTGTCTTTTAACTACCTTATCTGCTTGCGCTTTAAAAGGATTAGTGTCTTTATGTAATGGGCTTCTTAATTTAAATGCCATAGTTTCTTTTTTTAATTCGTTTTGACCATTTTGGTCTTAATATAGCTTATTACACAAAATCACTCTATTTTACATGAAACAAACCCTAAAATAACTATATAATATATATGGATAAACTAAATATAATAAAGATAATTACAAGTATAGTACTTAATATAGTAAAAATAGTCGATGTATTGTTACAGATTGCAAAAGTGTGACAATAGCCTGTTACTAGGCTAGGTCTAAGACCCTAATGTCACTGTTTTATTACTAGAAGTAGAGAAGTATAGTGTTGTAGCCTAACCTACTGATAATCAGACAGTTACGAAAACGATTTTATAAAAACGGCCCCCACCTGTTTATTTTATAAATTTAAATAATATATTCATTTTAATTAATATTTTCTGTATATCGTCTTAAAATTTACAAACTAACTACGATGCATGTAAGATAATATATATAACTACTAATTAATAATAATAATAATAACTATGATAACATCAATAATCTTTATAACTACATTTATGACACTCATTCACTTAATATCTAACTATATAGATTAAGTAACATATAAATAAATTATAGTAAACATCTGAGTTATTCAGGGTAAATTACTGAGAACTCATGTGTAAGACTAGAAAGCTAAAACTAACATACAAACAAAGTTACACTTTTACAAACTAATTACGATAACAAAAAGATAATAATAATAACTAAACTAAATATAAATAAATAAAATAAATAACATATGAAAACTAATAACTTAACTACTAAAAGATTTGTAATCAGAAAATCATTACTCGGTACAAATACTGTAATCACTTTCACTAACAAAAAAGATCTAACATTTACTTATGATCATGACGAAATTTACTCAACATTTCAAGAAAAGTTTGAAAGTATGCCATGTTTTCAACAATACAAATCTTACACAAATAGTAATACTGTTCCAAAATTCTGCAGAGAATTAAGTACTCAGTCTTAATAAACTAAACTCTTAGTTGATAGTCATACTTTAGAGAGTATAAATATAACGAACATATGACTCAGCACATATAGCCGACGGGTGTATAAACACTTGGGAAAGAGG
>Ga0208159_1000646_pt1 | contig 13686 bp, 10 predicted proteins | sample 9_EtaG_FD_184082 | JGI IMG/M metagenome (GOLD analysis project Ga0208159, IMG submission 184082) | Marine viral communities from the Subarctic Pacific Ocean - 9_ETSP_OMZ_AT15188 metaG (SPAdes) (version 2) | ecosystem: Environmental > Aquatic > Marine > Oceanic | place: Pacific Ocean | collected... | reverse complement strand
TGTAAATGATACTGGTGGTGCAGAGAGTGTTACTCTTACATTAAATCAAATACCATCACATAAACACGATACAACATTCGATAATAAGAAATATTTTCCGGGTGGAGGTTCTACTTCGATTGGATTTGGTGGTGCAGGTTCATATCCTGCTGATACATTTAGTATGAGTAACGCAGGTGGTGGACAGTCACATGAAAACAGACCACCATACTATGCTCTCTGCTATATTATGAAGACTTAGGTTGCTAAAAAATCATATATATGTTATGCTAATAGAAATTGGAGCACCTCTATGCACGAGAATTCCTATGTCGATGGCGTAATTATTGACATATGTAAACGCAGTTTTTGCATAGTCAGCGATAAGGGAGCAGAGCAGGTTATATTTTGTAATACACCAACTGAATTTTTAGATGTACTTGAAGTATGTCATCAGTTTTTAACTGAGGATGAAATAGAGTATGCAACGATAGTTACTAAACCAAAGAGAAGAACTCGTAAAAGGAAACCCACCTCAGATACAAATGAAAAACTTTAAACAATTTAACGAAGCAGCAAATACAAGAGATAAAGCAGCAGCACTCCGTGCAAAACAGAAGGCTGCGGTTGCTAAATATAAATCATCTTCATCAGAATCTGGTAGTTCAACACCTAAACAAGATTCTGAAGTTCATCAAGGTGATATCAAAACTCAGGAGTTGAGAGATAAGAGAGTAGCAGTCAAACAGGCAGCAGCAAAAGCAACAGCACGTAAGGCAGAAGTACAAAGAGCAGTTCAGTCAGAAATCCAGAGACAGAAAGGCGATAAATAGAAAGAAGACATACTTTGTAGATGAGCGATGCCACTTAATAAGTTAGAGAATTTCATAAAGAACACTGAGGGTAAGATTCTCTATGTAAATCCAAATGATCTTGATGCGACTGATGCGATCACGAATCAAGGAAATTCATTAGCACAACCCTTCAAGACGATTCAGAGGGCCTTATTGGAGTCTGCTAGATTTTCATATCTACGAGGTAACAATAACGATATAATCGAGAAGACAACTATATTACTTTTTCCCGGAGAGCATGTAATAGATAATAGGCCTGGTTTTGCTGTCAAAGATGTGAGTGGAACTGCAACAGCAGTATCTCCATCTGGTACTGAGACTGTCGCATCATCAACATTATCATTATCGCTCGATTCAAACTTTGATTTAACACAAGAAGATAATATACTTTACAAGTTTAATAGTATTAATGGTGGTGTAATTGTTCCTCGTGGTACATCACTTATTGGATTAGACTTAAGAAAGACAAAGATAAGACCAAAGTATGTTCCTAACCCAACTGATAGTGCAGTTGCAGCATCTGCATTATTCAGACTAACTGGTACTTGTTATTTCTGGCAGTTCTCTATATTTGATGGTGACGAGTCTGGAACTGTATTTACAGACCCAGTTGATTTCAGCACTACAAATAGATCAACACCAACATTCTCTCACCACAAACTAACTTGTTTTGAGTATGCTGATGGTGTAAACATTGATAGTCGATTCAGTCTTACTGATCTGGACATATACTATAGTAAGTTATCAAACGCATTTAACTCTACTGCAAGACCGATTGATGCGATTGATAGATTCCCTGCCAACCCACTAGGATTTGCTCCACAAAGACCTGAATTTGAAATTGTTGGTGCATTTGCCTCAGATCCAATCAATATTTCAAATATTATATCTGGAGATGGTTCTACACCCGGAACAATCATTACAGTTACAACTGCAGCTGCTCACGGGTTAACAACCAATACACCAATTAAAATTAAGGGTGTCAGCACACTAGACTATAATATCTCAACAAAGGTACAGAATGTAACCAGTGCAACTACATTTACATATCTACTTCCATTTGTACGAGATAACTTACCAGCAGCACCAAGTTCTGCAAACGCAACAGTAACGATTGAAACTGATACTGTATCAGGTGCTTCTCCTTATATCTTCAACATATCTCTCCGTTCTGTCTTTGGTATGAACGGTATGCATGCTGATGGTGACAAGGCAACTGGTTTCAAATCAATGGTTGTTGCTCAGTTCACTGCGATCTCACTACAGAAAGATGACAGAGCATTTGTTAAGTATAATCAGACATCAAGAACCTACGAAGGTATTGGAATATCTAAGGTAACTGGTGCAGCATTGGCTGCTGGATCATCTTCACAAGACTCATCAACTGTTTATCACTTAGATTCTGGTGCAGTCTATAGAAGTGGATTTGAAACAACTCACATCAAACTATCCAATGATGCAGTTATGCAGATTGTATCTGTATTTGCGATTGGATTTAATAAGCATTTCAATGCAGAGACAGGTGCTGATGCTTCAGTTACTAACTCTAACTCTAACTTCGGTCAGTTTGCGATTGCATCTGATGGATTTAAGAAAGACGCATTTACGAAAGATAATAACGCATTTATCACTCAGATAATTACACCAAGAGCAATAGATGCAATAGAAACTAATATTGATTGGCAGAGAATTGACGTTGGACTTACTACATCTGTAGGTATCTCAAGTCATCTATACCTCTTTGGATTCAACACAAAGGACAATGTACCTCCAGTTGTAATTCAAGGTTTCCGTGTTGGTGCACAGACAAGTGATAAGATCTTTGTTGACTTCTCAAACGCAGCAACAGGATATGGAACAAGTGATGCTAACGTGCTTATGGTTGATAATGCCATTGCAAGTTCAGGTATTACTTCTGCATTAGGAACAACAAGTAGTATTAAGACCTTTACTGTCACAGCAGGCCCTACATCTAACATACTTACCATTGGAACACATACAATTCTAACTGGTGAGAAGGTCAGAGTTATTAGTGATGATGGTGATTTACCAGAGAACTTAGTAGAGAATACAGTTTACTTTGCGATCAAGCAGTCAGCAACACAGATCAAGATTGCATCATCCAAGACAAATGCTGAACTTGGAACTGCAATTACGATTGCTGGTGGAACAAAATTAAAGGTAGAAAGTCGTGTATCTGACAAGGCATCTGGTGATATTGGATCTCCGATTCAGTTTGACCCTGCCAACTCTAACTGGTATATTCATACACAAACAGGTAGTGACATCTTTACCACACTAAACACACTAGGAGTTGGTAATTTAGGAAGTAACACACCCGTATCATTCATCAAGAGAGTTCCTGATGAGAGAGGACTAGACGAGAAAATCTATAAGTTAAGAGTTGTAGTACCAAAAGAGATTGAAAATGGTAAGAATCCTGAAGAAGGATTCATTATTCAGGAATCAAGTTCTACTAACGTCAGAAACGTAGGTGACTTCACAAGAACATCTATTACTTCTGCTGATTATGAGTTTGATCGTAACCCTAGATTCATTAGTACTTGTACCAGAGCTGCAAGCACAGTCACAGTGGTTGCTGATGTTCCTCACGATTTAAAAATTGGTGAGAGAATATTTGTTCGTAACGTAACTGATAGTACAGGAACATCAACTGGTGTATTTAATAGTGGATATAATGGATCATTCCTTGTAAATGGAATCATAGATGATAAGACATTTACATATCCTACAACAGATACTGCTGGTGTAACTCATACGATTGGTAACTTCACAAATGATGTATCGACTCGTTCAACTACACTACCAAGATTTGAAAGAAATAATTTACAAAGTAACTTCTACATTTATCGTAACGATACGATAAGTGAGTACATTAAAGATGTACAAGACGGAATCTATCATTTATTTGTATTACATGCTGATAACCCAATTACAACCGAGTTCACTGGCACTAAGTATGGACAAAATGTTGCAGACCTTTATCCACAACTTGACAGAGATAACAACCACTCTAACCCAGCTTCATCTAAGTCATTCGCCAAGAGAGATCCGCTAGGTGATGTATCAACTAATGACCAAAGAAAGAGTATCACTAGAGAAACAACTGATAAGTTAGTTGAAGACTTTGGTTATGCAAAACGTATCACAGGAGAGGTACGAGATACAACTGCTGGTATATCTACAATTACATTTGATCGTCCTCATGGATTTGGTCAAGTCAAGACTGTTGCCACAATCACAGGTGGTTCTGGTCTAACAAACGGCACATATCATAATGTCAAGTTATTCAATACTGGAACTACAGTTTGGGATGGTGCAACTGCAAAAGTTACTGTTGCAAGTAACGCAGTCACAGGTGTCGAGATTATTGAAGGTGGTTCTGGATACACAGGTGCAGAAACATTAGATATTGATAATCAGTTCACAGGTGGAACTGGTGCGAAGGTAACAATCGTCACTGCTGGTATCTCAACAAACATAGGCGATACAATACAGATCACAGGTATTGGTACACAGACTGATTCATTACACAGAATTAGATCACTTGAATCTACAACTAAAGTTTCAGTTGCAGTAACCACTGGAGATTCTACAATAATTGCTGGTCAATTTGCTATCAGTCAGGGGCCATCTGCTACAATCACAGGTACACCTGTATTTGATTCAACAGTCGGTATCACAACATTCACATTTACATCTGGTCACGGATTAATTGTTGGTAATCAGTTCCGAGTGTTAGATACCAGTAATAATAATATTGGTAACTTCTTTGTTAAGAATGTCAATAGTCCTACAGTATTCTCTGCTAAGACTACAAATCAATTAACAAACCCAGCTCACGTTCTTCGTGATGGTATGACTGCTGCCACCACACCATCTGATAAAGAGAATGAGAATATTGGATCAAGAGGTCTATCATTCTATGATGGAGAAACATTTAATCTTGGTGCAAACGTAACAACAGGATCATCATTAGAAGTATCACTTCCAAGTGTTGGTGTTGGTACAACTTCGAGATTTGATTTAGGTTCTTACATTCAGGTTGGTAACGAGATACTTCGTGTTACTGCTGCAAACGTAAGTGGTGCTGGTAATAACGAACTGACTGTTATTCGTGGTGCATTGGGTACGATTCAGGAAGATCATACTTCAGGTGATCAGGTTAGAAAGATCAAACCAATACCCATTGAGTTCCGCAGACCATCTATCATTCGTGCATCTGGTCATACATTTGAATATCTTGGATTTGGGCCCGGTAACTACTCAACTGCATTGCCACAGGTTCAGGTCAGAACTCTATCAGAAAGAGAAGAGTTCCTAACACAGTCACAAGAGAGATCATGTGGTACTGTTGTTTACACAGGTATGAACAACAGAGGTGACTTCTTTATTGGTAACAAGAGAGTTAGTTCTGCAACTGGTCAGGAGAGAACATTTGATGCTCCAATACCAACTGTCACAGGTGAAGATCCATCAAGACTATCAGTTATCTTTGATGAAGTAATTGTCAAGGAAAGATTAGTTGTAGAGGGCGGTAAGTCAAGAACAATTCTTACACAGTTTGATGGCCCAGTTACATTTAACGAAGTTGTTAAGGTCAACAAAGCAATTACATTTAATGATGTATTGAAGTTAAACAGCACCTTCGAGATTACTAATGATACTAATTCTCATTCTAAGGATACAGGTTCGATTGTAACTGACGGTGGTATTGGTATTGAAAGAAACTTAAATGTTGGTGGAGACTTTAAAGTTGCTGGTATTACAACATTCGGTCAACTTAATATCTCAGGAGTATCTACATTCACAGGTCTAGCAGACTTCAATGGTGGTGCTTCGATTGATCTTGTACAGATTGGTGTAACTGCTAACAATGAGATTGATACATCATCAGGTAACTTAATCATTGACTCTGCTGGTGGTACAACAACGATTGATGATAACGTGGTTGTAAGTGGAACATTTAGTTCAAGTGGTTCAACTAATGGTAATATCCGAATTGGTATTACTAATGACAATGAAATAGACACATCCACAGGTAATCTAACGATTGACTCTGCTGGTGGAACTGTAACTGTTACTGATAATCTAACTGTATCAGGATTACTTGATGCAAACGGTGGTGCTTCGATTGATAACATTCAAATTGGTGTCACTAATGACAATGAGATTGATACATCATCAGGTGGACTAACACTCGACTCAGCTGGTGGAACAGTCACAGTTGATGATAACTTAACCATCACAGGAAATCTATCACTATCTGGTAGTTTTAGTGGATCAAGTGTCACATTTAGTGGAAACATAGGTGCTGCTGGTGGAACATTTGGTAATGTGACAGTTGGTGTTGCTGACGATCAAACAATCACAACATCATCTGGTAAGTTGATATTAGATGCTGCTACCAATGAGGTAGAGATTAATGCTGACATAGATCACAATGGAGCATTAAATACATCTGGTAATTTGGTATGTGCAGGTAGTGGAACATTCTCAGGAGATGTGATTGCGTTCAGTTCTTCTGACTTGACAATGAAAGAGAATGTATCAACGATTGATAATGCTTTAGATATGGTTAGTTCTCTTACAGGTAATACATTTAATTGGAAATCTGATGCTGGAATCTGGGGTGTTGAAGGTGGAGATACTGGAATCATTGCACAAGAGGTCGAGAAATTAAAACTTCCCGGCTTGACTAAGAAGAGAGGTGATGGAACGATTGGTGTTCGATACGATAGATTGATACCCGTTCTAATTGAAGCAATTAAAGAACTAAAATCAGAAGTAGAGGATCTTAAAAAATGACCTTACAATCATCAGGACAAATCTCACTTGGTGACATAGCAAACGAATTTGGTTATACGGATGGTTCTAGTACAAAACTAGGATCATATCGTACTACAAACGGTCAGGGAAACTTTCCCTTAACTCTTGGTTCATTACAATATAGTTCGATAGATGGTGGTGGTTCAGTCCCAACGTCAGGACAGATAAAACTATCTGATTTTCGTAGCACACAACTACAAACAGTTGTGAATTTCTATGGATCAGGTAAAGGTGGTAATCGTTTAAATGCTTTTAGTAGATACAACTCAGGTGATGTAACAGTCGTTGGTGGATATAGAACAAGACCAACTAATACAAGTGGTACGAGAGTTAAAATACACGTTAATCAGAACATAGGATCAGAAAAAAATAGTGTCAATCATTGTGCTTTGAGAACTGGAAACGGATGGAACTCAGGTACAACTTTGAGCGTTGACGTTGGCCCTAGTGGAAGAATACAAGGTGCTGGTGGTGATGGTGGTGCTGGATCTGTGAATAATGGATCTGGTAACGGTGGATCAACTGGTACAAGTGGATTAGGAGTCGAATATACTGAAACTGCTGTCAATATTGCAAGTGGTGGAGTCATTGCTGCTGGATTTGGTGGTGGTGGAGGTGGTGCAGGTGGAGAGCAAACTGATAAGCCGGGTACAAGATATGCAGCCGGTGGTGGAGGCGGTGGAGGAGCCGGACTTCCAGTTGGATTAGGTGGTGCTGGTGGAATTACTAATGCTGGTAATGGATCAGGGCCTGGAGGTGCTGGTAGTAATGCAGTTCAATCGGGTGGAACTCAGGGATCAGGAACTGCTGGTGATGGTGGTGCTGGTGGTAATAATGCTGGAGAAGCAGGTGGTGCAGCAGGTGGAGAAGGTGGACAGGCCGGAAATACTGCTGATGCAGGTGGAAATGGAGATGGAACTGGTGGGTCAGGAGGTGCTGACGGTTCTGCAATAAGACGAACAAGTAGTGGTATAGTAGTAGATATAAATGATGGGTCACGAGTAGTACCCAACGCAGTCGCAAACGGAGTTGCATGAGGAAGAGACTTGGTGTTATGTGTTCTGGCAACGGAACAAATTTTGAAAATATTGTCAAATCTTGTTGGAATCACGAAGTTGTAATAATGATATACAACAATGAGAATTGTGGAGCAGCACAGAGAGCAGCAAAGTATGGAATCCCTGCTGCATATTTTCCTCATAGTGAACAAGTGAGAATTGCTAATGAGTTTAAATGGCAGCGAGTAGATTATATTATTCTTGCAGGGTATATGAGAATACTATCAAAGGGATTTATAGATAGTTTTCCTAATAAAATTATAAATGTACATCCATCTTTACTACCAAAGTACAAAGGATTACACGCAGTCGAACAGGCTATGGACAGTTCTGATACTGTCACAGGATGCACTGTTCACTATGTAAATGAAGAATTAGATGCAGGGCAAATTATCAAACAGGCAGAAGTTCCTATTCTTGAGAATGATACAGTCGAGATATTAACAAAGAGAATACAGCAAGAGGAGTATCGTATCTTGCCAGAAGTAATAGATATGCTATAATATTGATACTAGATTTTTATTATGCCAAGATCGGTTGATCTAATTAACCTAGCAAGAATAGATTTATTAAAGGGAAAGTCTGATGCTGATTTAGATTCCCTATCTAAGATATTGCGAGATAATTATAAGAATAGATTACTAGATGACGTTACTACTTCATCTTACGAAGATTCTTATTGCCCTTCAAATGATATAGTTGATGGTATAATACGAGAAATGAAGAATGACTTTTATGCGGCTACGGAGGAGGAGATTGAGGTCGAGAATTTTTGGGGTCATATTCATGAAAAAAATATGAGTACGAACTGCCACAATCACACGACTTCTTATGTGTCTGCTGTCTTATATGTTGAAGTTCCAGAAGGGTCTGGAAAGTTGGTCTTCCGTCCACGAATAAATCAATATGATAACTCAGCATACATATCCAAGTTTAATCCTGAGAGAGGAGTGTTCTATATGTTTCCAAGTCATGTAGATCATTATGTTTCAAGAAATCTATCAGATGATATGAGGATTTCAATTTCATTTAATTTTAGAAAATTATGAGAACTATTTTTAAGATACTAAATTATATTCCAGAAGAAAACTCTGTCATCATACGATTCTGTAAAGAGACATCAAGAAAACCAATAGATGAACATAAGGAAGTTGCAATTAAATTAGATGACTTCGATCTACATGATAGTGAATGTTTTGTTGATAGTGTGATGAGAAGAATGTATAGTAAGATTGACAAAGAGAATTTATCAGAACCAATATTAGAAACTAATCAAGGTGAAGAATTATCAGGGCCACTTGATTTGAAAGCACTTGAAGGTAGAACAATCAGATGTGGTTATCATCATTCTAAAAATGTGCTACCATTAAAAATGAAGGAGATTACATTATGATTCCTAGTTGTCAAAGATACTTCCGTAATTGTGATGCGTTTACTATTTGCTGTAACATATCAGATGGTAATAATATCATCTCAGAACATCACGACTTAGGATATTTGTTATATCATATTGGAGTCAAGGGTGTGGGTAGAGTTGGTATTCCTTTCTCTTCAGATTATAAACCATTAGACGCAGTTAATAATAACTTAGTTGATATGAAAGATTGGATTGATGAACATAAAATTTATACAACAGATGAACATAGTGAACTCTATGGATTTAATAGTATGAATCGAAATCAAGATTGGGATGCGAGAATAGTACGAGATTCTTTTGATGCTACTATTAGAGATTGGTTAGTTTGTTTTAAGGGTATGTCTGTAGTGAATGGTAAACCTATGAAGAAATTAGATTATGCTAAACTTGATGAGAAACATTATGATGTGTATGCTGATGATGCACTCTTAGTTTTATTTACGAAAAAGTGACTGAAAGAATTAAAGCAGACGCATTTACAGATCCATTTCCTCATGCCATCTTTTATAATTTTTATAATGATGATGAGTTAAAATTAATATGGAAAGAACTAGATTTTTATACTGAGCCCGGAAAACTATTAGATGCGAAAGATTTTGGTGGTGTAGTATCTCACACAAATTCAAAAGCACTATGGTTAGATAAAGTTTATGAAGGTAAGTATCGAGAATTATCTAACATCTTACAAGTTACGAGAAAAGTATTTGCCAATGAGATTATGAGTGTATTTGCTAACACTCACGATTGCGTATCTCTTGCTATGGAAAATAACTATGATAATACAAAGGTACGATATTATCACGATGGCGATAAGTATGAACCACACGTTGATAAATATATTGAATTTCTTGGATTCTCTTACTTTTATCGTGAACCAAAGAAGTTTCAAGGTGGTGAATTAATATTTCCAAAATACGATTATAGTTTTGAATGTTACAACAACTCACTAATCTTGATGCCCGGCTGGGTAGAACATGGTGTAAATGAAGTGACTATCAAAGATTCTGATTATTTTGATGGTTATGGTCGATATGCCATTACGAGTTTTTTTGGATTGGCAGATAAGAGAACAGAAAGTGAATAAATAACTAAAATTAGATATTGTATTGATAAATGCCTAATATAAGGAAGACTTTTAATTTCAGGGATGGAGTTCAGGTTGATGACGAGGTTCTCGTTGTCAAAGGTAATCGAGTTGGGGTGGGAACTACTTCGCCTGACGAGAGTTTAGATGTTCGAGGAAATGCGAAAGTAATAGGAATAGTAACTGCAAATAATTTACAGATAAGTGGTGTAGGAACATTCGGTGGTATAAAGGTAGGAACAGGAATAACTTTAGACGCAACAAGTGGTGTTATATCTGCAACAAAATTTAAGGGGGATGGTTCAACATTATCTAATTTACCAACATCACAATGGCAAGACATTGATGTAGGTCTTGGATTCACTTCAATCTACAATGCAGGGGGTAATGTAGGTATCGCAACTACCGATCCACGCAATACCTTCCAAGTGGGTGGAGATCCTAATAGTGGATCAGGAGTTGGTTTTAACTCTACTGGTAATTTAAAAGCATCAGGTATTGTAACTGCTGTAAGTGGATTTGTTGGCGATCTCACAGGAAATGTAACTGGTAATCTAACTGGAACTGCATCAAACGCAACTCTAGCAGCCTCAGCAACAGTTGCCACTAATGCACAAGGATTAACAGGCACACCAGATATAACAGTCAGAAATATTGATTCGACAGGGATAAGTACTCTTCCAACTCTAAGTTCAACAGACTTCTCAACACCAACATTAAAAGGATATAGCACTCTAAGGGCAATACATGGCACTACAACCACGTTAGTCGTAACTGTAGCAGCAAAGACATCTGCACACAGATACAACGGACAGGGGAGCAGTAATGGATACTTAATAGATGGAGTCTCAGCACCATTTATAACAGTCACTCCCGGCCGTACATATCGTTTTGATGTTTCAGATGGCACTAATGCACTACATCCTTTACGTTTTTATTATGATGCAGCCAAGACAACTCAATATACAACTGGTGTAACTATTAATGGTGTTCAGGGTGCTTCAGGTTCTTATGTCGAGATAGTAATTAGTGATACTACACCAACAGTTTTACATTATGCTTGCTCAAGTCATGCTTTGATGGGTAATGGTATTCAAACTAATTCCAACATACTAGACACCGAACATGATTCAACTGTAAGAGGAACTCTCACAGCAACAACATTTAGTGGTAACTTAACAGGTAACGTAACTGGTAATCAGTCAGGTGGTTCGATTAGTGCGACTTCTGGAACATTTAGTGGAGATATAGATGTAGATGGACACGCAGAATTAGATGCACTTAACGTGGCAGGGGTTGTAACTGCAACAGAATTTAGAGGTAACATTGCAGGCCCTGTTGTTGGTAATGTAACTGGTAATATAACTGGAACAGCTGCAACATTTACTGCATCAAGTATTGGTATATCAACTGGTGTCAGTTTGGGTATTGGAACTGCAACTGCTAATTCAAATATTCAAATTGTAAGTTCAACTGCATCATCAATTACTATTGGTAAAGGTGGTGCGGTAGGAGTAAGTAATCTACAACTCAGATATGGTGGAGGTGCATCTACATTTAGTGGAGATAATGCACTAGATTTAATTAATAATGGTGATGGACACTTTAACTACTTCCTAACTGGAACGAATAGTTTTGTATGGCATAAGGGTAATGCAAATCCATTGATGGCTCTGACTGATTCGGGCAATTTGGGTATTGGTATTACTAATCCTACAGATAAGTTAAAAGTTCAAGGTGACTTAAATGTAACTGGTGTGGCAACAGCAACCACATTTAAAGGTGCTTTCTCAGGAGACTTGCAAGGTAATGTTATTGGTAACATTGCAGGGGATGTTAATAATACAGGATTCTCAACCTTTAGACAGGTAGAGGTAACTCAGGGTATTGGTATTGGTGTTACGAGTTTAGGTAAGGTCTTTAGTGCCAACCCAAGTGTTTCACAAAGAATTGTGATGGAAACTAATGGTAATACTGGTATTCATACGAGTGTTGTTGAACCACTAGCATCTATAACTACGAGACAGGATATTATTAACTTTGGTGCTTTAGGTGTGGGTGCGACTGCTAGATGTGCGGCTGATTTCCATAACGCAGTCAACGCACCAACATTTGCAGGTAGGTCAAGTTCAGTAGTTCCAACCATAGCATATATGATGCCACCACAGGTCACAACCACACAGAGAAATGCACTTAAAGATGGTTACTTCTCAGATGGAAGTCAAGGAGTTCCAAATGGAGCATTGATATTTAATACAACAACTAACAAATTACAGTTCAGAGTTGGTGGTGCTTGGGTTGACCTACACTAAGATTCTAAAACTTATACATACCTTTGGTATGGTTGTCGGAGATACTATAAGTTCTTAAAGACCAGAAGCAAAACTGGCACACCCCCTTACACAGGGGGTTTTTTTATGTTATGATAGGTTCATTGATGAGATATTGATGCCCCTAAGACCCCACCAGACTACAGCATTACAAGCAATGACTGACTATTCCAAAGGTCAGATCATTGTACCCACAGGCGGTGGTAAGACAATGTGTATGATAGAAGATGCCAAGAGAGTTAGTGGCACTATCGTAGTTGTTGCACCACGCATACTATTAGCAGAGCAGTTATCAAGTGAGTTTCTTGAAGTGCTTGACAATGTATCTGTTATGCACGTTCACTCAGGAGAGACACATCATTACAGTAGCACAAAGCCTACTGACATTTGTATGTGGCACAAATATACAAGAGGAGATAAGATCATCTTTACTACATATCATTCTCTTCACAGAATACAGGAGAGTTATATTCATGTTGATACAATATACTTTGATGAAGCACACAACTCAGTTCAGAAGAACTTTGTCCCTGCGACCAAGCATTTCTCAGAAAATGCAGACAGGACTTACTTCTTTACTGCTACACCGAAGCACAGTCGTACTATCAAAAGGATTGGTATGAACAATCCACAGGTGTATGGCAACGTAATATGCCAAGTGCCAGCTCCTAAGTTAGTTGATGATGGTTTTATACTACCACCTAAAGTCAAGTTGAAGCAGTTTGATATTGTTGAAGATAGACAACAAATCCCTGAGAGAGACAGCGAGCATTTGATTGCTACAATAGATGACAATGACATCAACAAGAGTTTGATTTGTGCTAGATCAACCAAGCAGATTGTCAGATTGTTCTCTGATTCTCCATTTGCGACTGATCTATGGGATCGTGGTTATTCTTGGATGTATATTACAGCAAAGACAGGTGCGGTCATTGATGGCAAGAAGGTCGATAGAGAGACATTCTTCAATACACTTAACGAGTGGGGTAAGACAGACAAGAAGTTTGTTGTAGTGCATCACAGCATACTCTCTGAAGGTATCAATGTCAAGGGATTGGAAGCAGTATTGTTTATGAGAAACATGGACTATATTACTATCAGTCAGTCGATTGGT
>Ga0208159_1000645_pt1 | contig 13706 bp, 13 predicted proteins | sample 9_EtaG_FD_184082 | JGI IMG/M metagenome (GOLD analysis project Ga0208159, IMG submission 184082) | Marine viral communities from the Subarctic Pacific Ocean - 9_ETSP_OMZ_AT15188 metaG (SPAdes) (version 2) | ecosystem: Environmental > Aquatic > Marine > Oceanic | place: Pacific Ocean | collected... | reverse complement strand
CGCGTTCAGACGTTCGACTAACAAAAACAACCGCCAAATTGGGCCGTACAGCGCAGGTAAAAGGTATGGCGGCTGGGTGTATATGCAAACAAATACAGCTGTCGTGTGCAGACCGTTGCGAGGCGCACAGTTTAAATAAGGCGAAATATGGCACAAAAAGTTGTCCAATTTATTACGGCACACGCGGAAGATCTGATCGAGCAAGGCCGGAAGGACTTTGGCTCTTTGGCTGACGCTGATACCACAATGAAGCCTTATTTCGACGTGGTGGCCGGACAGGCCGGTATGGCCTACAGCATTATACAAGACGGCCATCTTGTGTTGAGCGCAGGCGTCTATCGCGTTTGGGATGGCGTGGGCGAGGCTTGGCTTTTGCCGTCGCATCGTCTGTTGAAAAAGCCAGCAGCCGCAGTGCGCACAGTGCGTAGGTTCCTAGACGACATTGCAGAGCAAAATAACTTTGTTCGCGTGCAGGCGACAACGCACAGACAATTTGATCGCGGCAGGCGTTTTTTAGAGTGGCTGGGTTTCGAGCGCGAGGGCGTGCTGAGAAATTACGGGCCTGACGGAGCTGATCACATCATATATTCAAGGATCAAAAATGGTTGAACCAATTTCGACGGCTGCTGTACTAGGTGGAGCGAGCCTCGGCCTACAAGCCTATGGCATGATGTACCAGAAGCGCGCAGCTCGCGCAGCTGCATCTGCGCAGCGGCAGGCATTCGAGTACAACGCAAGAATTTCAGAGCGAAATGCAAAAGCTGCAGACATTCGTGCCGACTTTTCCAAGCTCATATCCGAAATCGACATAACGAAGTTTCGAGACGATTCAGATCGTTTTAACAGAGCGGTCGGCACTCGTTACCGGGCGTCGGGTTTTCGTGCAGGCACCGGCACGGCGCGCGAAGTAATGATTGCAAATGCAGCGCGACAGGACGATGAGATTCAAGCGCGTCGCATGAATGCAGATGCGCAGGTCACTGCGCTTAGAGAGCAAGGCGTAAACGAAAGGCTGCGCGCTAATCTGTTTATGAATCGTGGTGCGATGGCGACGCAGACTGGCGAGATCCGCGCCGCGACCGCGACAATACAAGGACTGCAGAACATGACTAAACAAGGCTATTTGTTGGCAAGCGCGTAATGAAAATACCTTTATATCAACGACAAACAGCATTAACACGCGACAGCGGTGCAAGGCCGCTGTCTGCCATGGCCTCGCCCGGTGCCTATGCCCAACCTGCTAACGCTGCGTTTCAAATGGGTCAGGCAATTAGTGGCGTCGGTGATATGGTCGGCGATATCGCTATAGCCGAGGAGAAGCAAGAGAACGCAAGAGTTCTTGCGGCAGAAGAAAACAAGTTAACAGACTACATTCAGACCACAAAAGCTGATGCCGTTACGGGAGAGGTAGGCAAATCTTCTATGGTGCCAGACCCGTCTAATCCCGGCCAGTCTATAGCTGGGCCGCCAGAGACGCAGAGCCAACACTTTCAGCGTCTTCAGTCTGACATTTCTAAGCGCATAAAAGCGCAAGCGTCCCGAATATCAGACCGTAATGTCCGTCAGAGATTCAATGCGTCTGCTTCTACAAAAATGCAGGCAGCTATGCCGGGCATAAGAACACAATTACGGCTGCGCTATCTTGATGCGTATCAGGCTACCAGAAACGAAAATACCACTGCAGTCAGAAAAGAAGTTTCCAATTATTCGGTTAATAACCCCGTGCGCCGGGAGCTTGTTGAAAGCCACAAGCGCAAGATTATTCAAGAAGGACTCGCGAACGGCGAAAAACAAACAGTTATACAAAAAGCTGTGCGTACATTTGAGTCCGATACTTTGAGCGATTTTATTAACAGCGAGCTTCTTAACGCATCAGAAGCAAACGATCTAAATCGTATCAATCAGCTGCAGCTGCAGGTTCAGAATCATGCCGATGAAACTTCACCTTTTTTTGGCCTTTTGCCGGATGTCGCAATCCGCTTAGAAAAACGTATCAGCGATCAATACGAACGCGAAGAACGGCGGATGGTGTTGGGCAGCGAGAAAAAAGAAAAGGATGATAAAAGACAGGCAAAAGACCGAGAAGAGAAAACAGTGCGTGACATTACAGCGGCGATTGGCGTAGCTCGAGCGAGAGGGGAACGCCCTAAAATAACGTCTACTAATATTGAGTTACTGAATTTACCCCGCGAGAAAAAAAACCAACTGCAGAATTATTTAGTAGGCCGTGATGTTATTTTTAATCCGTCATATGTAGCCGAAGTAAAAGGCGAAATACGGGAAGCTGTGGAAGATGGTGAAATAGAAGATATTTTGGAAACTGCCAAGAATGATCGAGATGGCGGTAGGATTGGCTTAAAGGCATACGAAGAAATTGAACAAGAAGCTGACGCCGCACTGAAAAAATCGCCGGAGTCCATCGAACGCAAAAACATGGAAGCGTTTTTGAAGAATGCGTTGGGCCTTAATGATACCCAGTTTTATGCTTCAAGCAAAGGACCACAATTACTCGCCCGACGGAACCAAGTTTTGATTAATTACAACTATCACCTTTCAAACAAACTGCGGCCTGCAGAGGCTGCAATGAGGGCTTTAACACAAGCCGCAACAAAGGAAAGAAATGTTATGGGCAATTTGGCGAATGAACTGCCCAATGTATTTACTCAAAATGTGCTGAGAAAAAACGACGGTAAGATTGAGGTCAGTGCTGCAGCTATTGCAAAGATAAAAGAGAACTGGGAACGGCAATTTGAAAAGTCTGTCGGCATGAAGGTGCCCGAAGACACGACCCCAGAAAATATCAGGAAACTGCAAAAGGATAACCGAGCATTCAACAAGAGAGAGCGATTGACTGCGCGTGCGCTATTTGAGGTCGAGAGCCGTATTAATGCAATCGAGCGTTTGTATGTTCAGGAGCAACGAGCTTTAGAAAAAGTTAAGGAACAATTGAAAAACTCAAACACGGAGGAAGAGCGGAGCGGTTTTAAGAAATTTTTGGATTTGTTTCCTGACTTCCCTGACTTCGGAAGTCCGTCATCCGATACTGTTGTCCCCGGTCAGTCAATAAATCGGTAATAAAAAAATGATGTTCGTAACGCAATCGCAAAAAGACTACATCGACGCCGCTACCGGCACTGAGAGCAAACGCGAGTTTATGGAGTCCGAAACTGCCAACAGGTTTCGTGCGCTCGGTGCCGACCCTGAGATAGCATACGATCTGGATTTGCCACCGCCCGTGGACGGCGATGAGGACACTGACCTCGAAGACGCCTTTATGGACCCCAGCAATGAAGACGGAAAAGTCTTTAATTTTCTGTCACAGATACGCTACGATTATGCTACCGGAACTGGTCAATTTGAGAAAAGGGGTCAAGAACGGTTAGAAAAAAATCGTGAACTTATACCGGCGGCAAAAGAATCCATGCAGAGCAGTATGGAGGAAGCAGCTAATAGGTCTCCGCGAGACATTGCTGCATACGGTTTGGATGACACGGGCAATGCAATTTACAATTTTACGAAAACTGGTATTGATTTCGTGCGAACTGATTTAGAGCCGCCTGAAGTGGGAATGGCTCAAGCAGGTCTTATGGAAATGTATGATCGTTTGCCTAACGGTACATGGAAAGGCACAAAGCGATTTGCGCGTAGCGTATTCACTGATCCTGTAAATTTTATCGGCGGGGTCGCAAACTTCAAATTGGTGCGTCAACTTTTATCCAAGGGCGGCACCAAGGCTGTACGTGATCATATTATGGAGAGAGCGGCAAAGGCTGCTGGGTATACAATTATCGGCGCGGAAGGCAGTGCTTATGCTGCCATGGCTGAGTACATGAATCAGAAGTTGTCGCACGATCCCGAACAGGGAGAGTGGCAACCCGACTGGCCGCAAATCTTTGCAATGGGTGGATTTGGAGCTGTTGCAGCTGCCGGTGGCACTGCTGCAATCAGGGCTGTTCCTGACGCGGTCAGAGCCGGTCGTAACGTAATACGCGATGCAGCTGGAGACGTTAACACCTTACGTTCTGGTGTTGGGCCTACTGCGAGCGCGCAAAACAAACAGCTCGACATTTTTGATATACCCGGCGCAGCGCAAGATCGCTCTGACTTTTCTTTAGTACGGTTTCAAGCGCCCAAGGGTGCCAGCGCGCGCGTGCAGGATTTAGGCAAGCGTCTCACAAGCAACCCAAAAGCTGCTGATGAGTTTCGCGCTTTAGCTCAAGACGGTGAAGAAGTAGGCCGTAATTGGTACAATACGGAAGAACTACGCGATAAATTTATCGATTATTTAGGCGAAGAAAAAGGCAACGAGGCGTGGAAAGATTACATTTGGTTGGTAGGCGCAACGTCTACAGGATCAAAAGTAAAGCCTAATATCCGCAACGCCAGTTATTACTATAGTATCGGTCGTGAAGAATTACAGGCAGTTGCGGAAGAACTGCTGGCAGGCGAAAAAACCCCGCCAAAGGGTAGCGGCTACGGCCATAAAATGCAGAAAAATCAGGCAATGAACGTGGGTCGTTTTGTGACTGGACAGTTCGGCGCTGATATTGACCCAAGACAAAATCCGAAGCCCAGAGGTTTTGCTCAATCTTTGCTAGGTAATCAGAGAAATATAGCAGCTGATAAGCATTTTATGAGGATGTTAGGAATGATGTCTCAAGATCCGAGATTTTTGCATGGGTCTGCAGAGGTTTCTAAAGAATTAGTTGCAGAGCTTCGCGTAAAATTTGGTAATGACATTGATAAATATATCAAGACTCGGGACGTGGGTGGTAAGCCAGTATTTTCTTTCAACGCTAAAAAAGCTGTTCGCGAAGGGCCTGACGGACTTTACGATGCAATAAAAAACAAGGCCTCAATTTGGGAAGATATGCCTAACGATAACGAGTACGATTTTCTTGAAAAGTTTTCTGGAGAGCTGGGTCGCGAATTAAATATGACTGCGCCGCAGTTTCAAGCCGCACTTTGGATGGGCGCGGCGAAAAAAACCGGCGTTGACCCTACGTCACAATATACTTTTATGGAAATATTTAACGACCTAGTGCAAACGAAGGCAAAGGCCAGAGGTCTGACTGTTGATGAAGTTCTGCGTCGTTTTGTTACGGGAGAACAACCTTTACTCGCTCCGCTCGCGGCTGGAGCTGCTGCAGCGGGCACTGCAGCTGACACTGAAAATAATAATGATAGCAGCCCAGACACTTAGCAGGCGGGTGGCCTCATAGGCTTTCGTAATCAAACCCCGCGCGAATGATTACTACTGTTGACAACCATACATTAAATGTAAAGGCCTTTCAATGCTAAACGCTAAAGGCGCAGAGCTGCACGGCGATCTGCGCGAAAATCTTTATGATCTGCCTGTTGAGCAAATTGACTTCGATGCAGAGGAAGCGGCAGAAGCAGCTAACGAAATGCAGCTGGCTGGTGGCAATCTGCTCCGGCAAATGGGTCTCAATGTCGGACGCATCGTTACGGGTGACGTGTCCGGCAAAATGGGGCGCATACAGAAACGCATCAGGGAAAAGCTGGAAGAGCAGGAAGCGGAGAGGCAGGCAGCTACTCCTGAACAAGACGCACTGCAGCCTGACCTTCTGCAGCAGCAACAGACGCCAACAGCTCCGCTCGACCCCTCTTCTCCTGCTCCAACCGTGCCGCCCAGCGCGGCACAAGCTACGCCGCTAAGTGTAGCTGATGATGCTGCAGAGGTTATTGCTGGCGAGGATGCAATACTCGGACAAGGTCCGGCACGTTTGAGCGATGAACAGCAGGAGCAATACGAGTATTACAAGACCGACTTTGGTGATGAGCAGATTAACCGGCTAATGGAAAGCCGCATGCAGAGGCCTGAGTTAAAGGATGGACTCATTGCCGGTAGTGGTATTCGTGCGGTAGGCACGCAGCCGGGCATGGAGCAAAAGATTCCTGATGAGGGAAACGTCATCAGCCTCATAGGGCAGATGGCGAAAGAAATACAAAACAACGTACCCACAAAACAACTTGCGAAGATATCGCTCGAAGAAACTGCCGAGCTGGCAGACTTGGTTAATACAAATCCAAAGCGATTAACTGAGATGATGAAGCGTGGTTTGCAGGTTGACCCTACAAACCCCGGCGCGCTTGCGGCCCACGTATCCGCTGCAAAGAATTTATTTGTATCAGAGGCAATCAAGCTCGATCAAATGATGGATGTGGCGGGTCGCGCGGACGCAACGCTTGAGCAAAAGCTGCTTGCCAAACAGCAAAGTGATTTGGTTGCCGGTCTGCAAGGGATGTACAAGGGTGCCGTGACCGACATAGCGCGCGCACTGAATGCTGTAAAACTACCAGCGCGGGAAACTCGAGGTATGACACCGGATGAGATTGCGCAGTTTACTGGTCGCGATTATCGGAAACTCGCGGATGACTTGGGAGGCGTTAACAATATTGACGCGTTTATCGAGGGCTACCGCAACCTTGATGACATGAAAGCGCGCATGAAATACATCAATACCAAAAGTTTTGCCCGTAAGGGTTTCGATGCGTGGCATGAGGTATGGATAAACTCTATATTGTCCGGCACTTGGTCTCATGTAAAAAACTTGGCCGGTGGCTTTGCTGCGATCTTTAACGAGAACGCGGCGACCGCCGTAGCGGCAGGATATCAGGGCATTACGCGCGGGGTGTTCCGCGCCAATGATGGCATAAGAGATGTTACCTTTGGTGATCTGCAGGCAAAATTGTTTGGGCAGACCATGGCAGTTCGCGAGGCACTTGCAGCCGCTGGCCGTGGCTTTATAACTCGTGAGGAACTGTTCGGCAGCTCTAAATTAGAGGCGCGTGGCGGTGGCAGCCAAGGCCAGCTGGGTACTTTGCCAAACCAATTCGACGCATTCAGCGCCGGAGCCTTGGGAGTGCGTAACCGTGTGTTGGGCCACGGCGTCGATGCATTGGGTAATCTTTTGACGTTGGGGCGTGCGCCAACCCGCGCGCTCGTAGCCGGTGATGCGTTTGTAAAAGTCGTCGCGTATCGGGGCGCGTTGTATGAACTTGCGTACCGAGACGCTCGACTTGCTGACCTAAAGGGCGACGCTTTTTCAGATCACGTTGCGGATTTTGTGACAAGTCCGCCTGGCAAAGCAGTAGAGGAAGCGCAACAGCTGGCACGCATTTCGACGCTACAAAACGAGCTGGACGAACAAACAAAGAATTTGCAGAAAACCCTGCGCGGCCCTGTCTTGTCGTGGATTGTTCCATTTTTCAAAACACCTATGAACGCGATCTTTTATGCGCGTGACAATTCACCCCTTGCACGTTTTTTCACGCCATACAAAGAAGCCATGGCGCAAGGTGGCGCTGCAGCAGCCAAGGCACAGGCTAAAATGGCACTCGGAACTATGGTTATGGGTTCTGCTTTATACTATGCAAGTACCGGCAACATTACCGGCAGTATTAGCAGCGACCCAAAAGTGCGCGCCGCCTACCTTCGGCGTGGTATCACCCCGTATTCATTCCGCATACCGGGTACAAACAAGTGGGTGCCATATAATACTATCGAGCCGGTATCGACAATCATCGGGCTTGCAGTCGACGCTTATGAGTCCATGCAAAATTATCCGGGCGACACACGTACCGACACTGAAAAGCTCTTAGGTGTCGCTGCAGTAATTGGTCATAACCTTGTAAACAAAACTTTTATGGTTGGCGTATCGCAATTTTTGGATGCCGTGCAGGACGTACAAAAAGTGCCACGAATGATGATGAATTATGCAACCAGCGCTACTGTGCCGGGCAGTGCATTTTTGAATGAAATGAGCCGTCTGCAAAATGATGTCCGCAGGTTCCGGCGTAAGACGGGCATTGACTACAGCGAAAAGGTTTCAAGGGGCATACAGTCGCGTTTGCCGTTTGTTCAAGAAAACTTGAAGCCAGCGCGCGATGCATGGGGCAGAGTTACAAACCGCAGCCGCATCACAATGTATGACCCTAATCCTGTGGATGAAGAAATCGCCAGACTTCAACTGCCTTACGCTCCGTACCCAGAAGGCGAGAGCAGTGTCGTTTTGTACGATGATGAGCAGCTGGATTATTTCCATGAAGTGACCGGCAAAAAAGCATTTGAGGAACTGCAAATATTTCTGAAAGACAGTGAATTCAAACAACTACAAAAAGCAAGCAAGGCTGGCAACAACATCGCAACTGAGCAACTGCAACACATTATTAGAAAGATACGGCTGCAGGCTATTCAATTCGGCAAGGGAGAGGTTCGTAATCATCCCGTATTCGGACCACAACTCGACGCGGTTGATGATGCCAACGAAAAATTTTTTGAGCAACAGCAAGAGCAACTAGAGGCAGACATGCGATGACAGTCACGACAACCACCATAAAAAACAGCTACAGCGCTAATGGCTCGACTACGGCATTTAGCTACACCTTTAAAGTTTTTGCCAGCACTGAATTAAAGGTCTTTATACGGACGGACACAACGGGAGCAGAGACTGCCAAGACCGAAGGGACCGGGTCTGCAAACTACGCCGTCACAGGCGTCGGTGAGACCGCAGGCGGCACAGTTACATTTGTAACCGCGCCTGCGTCCGGCGAGACTGTTGTGATACGCCGCGAGACCGCGCAGCAGCAGCAGACCGACTACCAGCCTGCTGACCCCTTCCCTGCCGCATCCCATGAAAGCGCGCTCGACAAGCTCACGCACATAACGCAGGAGCTGCAGGAAGAGCTGGACCGTTCGTTTAAAGTATCGCGCACCAACAGCATAACGACGCCTGAGTTTGTGGATAGCGCATCAACGCGCGCAAGCAAGTTGCTCGGTTTCAGCGATGACGGAAATACTCTGCAGGCGACGACGGGCCGGGTCAGCTCTGTAACGGTATCAGCGGTGTCTGCTGGGGGAGACCCGACCGTAAGCTACAGCGATACGACCGGCGCGCTTGCGCTAGGTATCGTTACGGGCAATACGGGCAGTACTGGGTCAACTGGCGCATCAGGCGCAGACGGTGCGGGTGGCCTTAACTATACCTTCAGCACCACAACATCCGATGCGGACCCCGGTGCCGGTGTAATTAGGCTCAACAATGGAACGCTAGGCAGCGTGACTGCCGCATTCATTGACGACACCTCAGCCGATAGCGGCAACCCTGACGTGTCTGCTTTTCTGTTGTCTTGGGATGATTCGACCACTACATCTGATCGCGGTCAGATCACAATCGTCAAAAAGTCTGCCCAGCAGAACTTTGCGGTTTACAAAATTAGCGGCGCAAGCACCGACGCAAGCGGATACGTTAAGCTTGCTCTGACGCACCTGACCAGCAATGGGAGCTTTAGCAATTCGGACGCTGTGCGTATCACCTTCACAAGATCTGGAAATGCTGGCTCGGGCAGCGGCGACATGCAAGCCAGCAACAATTTATCAGATGTTGCGAGTGCATCGACATCGCGCACAAATTTGGGGCTTGGGACCGCCGCTGTATTAAACGTCGGAACCAGTGCAAACAATATCGTTCAACTTGATGGCAGCAGCAAAATCCCAGCGGTCGATGGAACGGCATTAACGGGCATCGGTTTACAAGGCAAACACTCAATCTTTGTGCCAGCAAGCGCGATGCGTCCCACGGTGTCAAATGGTTGTGCCGCGATCACGGATTCAGAAACCAGCTCGGGACGTCCAGACATGCAGGTGCTCGATTACGACGGGAGTTCAGACGAGCACGCGCAATTCCAAATTGCCATGCCAGCGCAATGGAACGAGGGAACGATCACCTTTCAAGTGTATTGGTGTTCTACGGCAACTGACACGGATGGTGTGACGTGGGGATTGCAAGGGGTGGCATGTTCGGACTCAGACACTATTGACGTGAGCTATGGAACAGCAGTTGTGGTAGACGACCAGAACCTCTCTGCGGCAGAAGACCTGTGCGTGAGCGCAGAGAGCGGAGCGGTCACAATAGCGGGTAGCCCCGCTGCGGGGGACATGTCATTTTTTAGAATATTCAGAGATGTGTCGGATGCAAACGATACTGCTGCTGAAGACGCAAGACTGATAGGCTGTAAAATTTTTCTGACGACTAACGCCGGGAACGATGCCTAATGTTGCAACAGCAAAAATTAGTGTTGGGTGGCGTCAGTGCTGCTGCCGGTTTTAGATATTTTAGGATGCACACTACGGCGGTGGCTGGCGGGCCAAGCATCAGTTTTGTGTTAACAAACTTTGAACTCCGCATTGATGGTGTAGATCAAATCCCGAGCATGTTATCGAACACCGCGCCTTCGCCAGTCGTGATTTCAGCCAGTAAAGAATCTGGTGGCAATTCTGCTTTTCACGCTGTTGATGACAACGCCGGAACTTTTGGGTGGGCTGAGACCAATTTTAGTAACCCCGGCTTTTATCAAGTGGATTTCGGTGCAGGTGCAAGCGTGCTGCCAGACACGTTGGCGATTAAAAACCACACAGGCAACACGAATACTAGTCCAACTGAGTTCCAATTATGGGGAGCCAACGTGACGGACTTTTCAGTTAAAACAATTTTAACGGATCAAACTGGCTTAAGCTGGTCAGCGGGCGAAACCAAAACATTTACATTGAGCGTGTGAGGAATTAAATGACAGAATATCTTAAAGTCCGAAAAGCGGACGGCGCTATACTAAAACAAAAAAACTATGACAGCCCGACCCGCGATCTCGATAAGCCAAGCGTCTGGCTGCCGCTCGTAGTTGACGACACTGAGCCGAGCTATGACGCAGCAACGCAAAAGCTGGTGAGGCATTACATCATGCCTGATCTCACAGGCGATTTGACGAGCGCCAAAGTCACATATGCCTTAAAAGCAGAGGCACTGACCGATGTGGAGAAACTCGCTATCCTTACAACATCTATGAATGAAAAACTCCTGAACGGAGAGACGTTGACTGCTGATGAGATCAACCAGCGGAAGGCTTTGCTCGGTTCCTAAGATGGACGGCACTGTCGATATTCGCATGGTGATGACCATCGCAGGAATGGTCGCATCGATGGCAGGAGCTGCCGCTGTAGCTAAATCGCAGATCAAGCAAATCACCAGCAAATTAGAAGACGTTGAAGACCGCTTGCGCGAGATGGCTCGCCGTCAAGACAAGCTGTTCACGCTGACAGAAACGCAAGAGCAGAGACTTGCAGTGCTTTCGAAACTAAATTCGCCGGAGGTTTTGAGGACTGAGCATATGCAGCTCGCACGCATGATCGAGCAAATTTCAGTGCTGCAGGCACAGATGCAGCATATGGAAGGTATACACAACTCCCGACATATTCCTGTCGCGAGCGAGCGGAAAGCAGATTAAAAAAAGGAAAATTTCATGCAGAAAAAAATCATCACATATCGAGCCAGAGCGACACGCTATCTCAAAAAGAATAAGAAAACTTTGATCACTGCCGGAGCAGCTTTTGTCGTCGGGTGCGTGGTCGGATATTCCAGCGTAGCTTGATGCACGTCCGCTACAGTCATTGGTCAGGTGTGCCATCTGTCGAATGGCCGTATATTTTTTTTAAGCCGGTCGAGCTGGCGTCGAAAGGCGACGGATCATTGCTGGCAAATCACACGGCCATACAAAAACTCGAAGCACTGCGACGACTGCTCGGCAAGCCGATGATCATCAACAGCGCATATCGTGACCCGATACACAATGCGCGGGTCGGCGGCGCGCCGTTGTCCAGACACAAGAAGGGTGATGCGTTCGACATTGCGCTAAAAAGTCAGTCGAAACAGCAGCTCATTCAATTTGCAAAGCAGGCAGGGTTTACGGGTTTTGGAATTAATTACCGGTCGTTTTTGCACGTAGATTGCGGCCCGGAAAGGAGCTGGTAATGTTGGATGTTTTAGGAGCAGTTTTTTCGGGCGGCCTTACTGGCATACTTGGGTCAGCTGTCTCCGGCATATTCAAATTTTTGGAAGTCCGCGAAGCTAACAAAGCAAAGGTGGCTGACCGACAGCATGAGCTGCGCCTGCAAGAAATACAAATGAAGGCGTACCAGCAAGAGACCGAACGCGAGCTGGCGATTGCATCACAGAAAAGTGCGTCCGAGCAGATGGTGGCGAGCTACGACCACGACAGCAAAATCGGCGAAGGATCTCAGTGGTGCGTCAATACTTTACGATTGGTTCGCCCAGCCATAACGCTTCTGAGTTGGGCCATGGTAACAATGATTTGGTTCACCATGAATAAAGGTTTTCTTGACCAAGCTAGTCAATCAGAAGTCATGCGATATTTAATAATGACGACTGTGTATACAGCATCCGCATCCACTTTATGGTGGTTTGGGGACAGAGGCCGCAGCTTTAAAAAATGAAAGTAATAATTCTGATAGCCATGGCAGCATTGATGCTGTCGGCCTGCCTGCCGCTGATGGTCGTGGGCGGCGCGAATGGCCTGTATGGTTGGCGCAAAGATCACGTCATAGATAGGCGCGTGACAGCATTAGAGGCGCACTGCATGCCGAAATTGGACACCCAGAAGGCACCGCCGCCTGAGACCATAACACCGCAAACGCGCATGCCGCGCACCTGGTCAACCCGCTGGGTCCAACACTAATCCACGTAACAACAATTCACGTAACAACGGCGTAACAAATATCTGTGGAAAATAGTGATTGGGCGAGCATATCCTGTATGGTAGTGTCTATACGCAGGTTGGTTGCCTGTGGATAAACCCGCAGAAATGCGCGCCTTTGTATGGCTCGTTATGTCTTTGTCTATTAATTTTTGGCACTGGCGATGCTAACACGAAGCACAAAGGGTGTTAGAATAATCCGCAGAAAACCGCCTGTTCTGGGCGGTTATTTTTTTTTGCGTAACAACGGCGTAACAAAAAAACACCTCCAGAGGTTTTGGTACTGGTAACTATGCGTACTTTCATGCTAAAAATGTTACTGAGAGTACCTATATTGTTGATAATCAAGTACAGGAGGTTGTGAAATGGTCGAGATTGTAGCTAAAGGGCCGGTAAAATCGAGGCAAAAAAAAGGGTGGGCATGCTACTATGTAAGCACCCGCCACAAGGACATAAAGAAAATCGCTGGAGAAAAAGGCGAGCTGATCTGGTTTCGTAATCGTGAAGATGCAGAACAAAAAGCTCGTGAGCTGAATGCTGCGCAATATACAAATGGTGTGGTGACTCGATCTGCTGCTGGCACGCTCGAATCCGCGTACAAAATCTACATGGCGTCTCAAGAAGAAAGAGCGGAACGAAAAACGTTAAGCTGGGAGTATTTGCGAAAAATCAAAAGCAACTTAAAGCGACCTATCGAGTGCCTTGGCAAAAACACAAAGGTCTCTGAAATCACAAAAGACAAAATTACTGACTACATAGCGTCTGACCCTCGATCTCGTTTGGTCAGGCAACACGTTTTAAATTATTTAAGCGCGGTATTTGAACATGCAATTGAATTAAAGTGGATAAATCACAATCCTGCCGCAAGAGTTCGGATCGAAGGCCAAAGAGTTTTCACAGAAGCCGAGATCGTAGAAGACGTTGGCTATAATTTTGACTTCGCGGAGTGCGAACGCATCATTCGGGGGTTGATAGCATACGACACTCAAGATGATTATCTGCCTTTAAGTTTGCGTGAGCGCGCGCGCAGACATCCTTGCAAACCACAAGGCTGGTGCAACGGTCTTGCAGTTATCACAATCGCAACAACTGGATTACGCACGCAGGAGATTGCAGCGTTGCGATGGAGCGCGGTC
>Ga0208159_1000643_pt1 | contig 13755 bp, 8 predicted proteins | sample 9_EtaG_FD_184082 | JGI IMG/M metagenome (GOLD analysis project Ga0208159, IMG submission 184082) | Marine viral communities from the Subarctic Pacific Ocean - 9_ETSP_OMZ_AT15188 metaG (SPAdes) (version 2) | ecosystem: Environmental > Aquatic > Marine > Oceanic | place: Pacific Ocean | collected... | reverse complement strand
AGCGTCAGAACCACCTAGAGATAGTTGAATACCACCGTAAGATACAGTGCTATTTGCTAGATTACCATTCGTAATTGCTGTACCGTTCCATACACCGGAGGTAATTGTACCAACAGATGTTAGGGAAGAACTTACAACACCAGAACCAAGTGTACCAGCACTTAGAACAGCAGTATCACCAATCTGATAAGACTTACCACCAGCAAGGTTGAAGTGCTCAGAAGATTGCCAATGATCGTTATCGTTATGCCAGAGAAGTGTGTGATCTGTGTCACCCTTAAGGATCAAACCACCACCATCAGCTGAACTATCAGTTGGATTTTCGGTGGCACCTAGTTCAATATGCTTGTCATCTACACTGACTGTGGTAGAGTTGATGGTAGTTGTTGTACCATTAACTACGAGGTCACCAGATACTGTCAGACCAGCACCAACTGTGAAACCACCAGAGACTGCCGCATCAGAAATCTCCTGTCTGCCAGTGAATGAACCACCAGAGATAGAAGGAGAAGCGATTGTTGGTGAAGTGCCAAATACGAGAGCACCAGAACCAGTTTCACCAGTTACAGCAGAACGTAGGTTGCTGCTAGAAGGTGTGGCAAGGAACGTTGCTACGTTAGAACCTAATCCATCAATACCGCTAGAAACTGGAAGACCAGTAGCATCAACCAGGTTGAATGCGGGAGTTGCGTCAGTGCCACCTAGTGATAGGGTTACGCCACCATATGCTACGCTGCTATTGCTTAGTTTACCATTAGCAATAGAACCAGCAAGCATGGCGTTAGTAACACCAGATGCTTTTACCCGTAGAGCATCACTACTAACTTCGATAGATGAGTCATCAACGCCCACATCTAGAGTAACACTACTGCCAAGAGTTAGTGTTCCACCACCAGTTAGAGCATCACCAGCAGTAACAGTTGCGCTGCTATTGCTTAGTTTATCATTGGCAATACTTCCTGCCAACTGTGCATTGGTGATTGTGCCAGATAGACTTGATGTGGGATAGTTGGTTGCATCAGATAGATCGAACGCAGGAGTTGCGTCAGTTCCACCTAGATCGAGTGAAATACCACCAAAAGAAACGCTATCATTAGCGAGTTTGCTGTTAGCGATACTTCCTGCCAACTGAGCGTTGGTAATAGTACCAGTTAGATCAGAAGTTGGTAGAGAACCACTGAACGTTGTTGCTGTGAGTGTACCGCCACTGAAAGTTAGAGACCCAGAGTCTCCTAGTTCTCCATTTGTTCCAGCGACAACAACACGACCAGAAGTAAGGTCACTAATTTGTGCTGTGGCAGCAGTTAAACCTGCTGAAACCTGTACGGTTGTTGCTTGTACTTGATTAAGAGTTGAAATACCAGTAATTCTTTGATTACTAGCAGTCGTTTGGTCGTATGACAGATCACCTGTGACGTTAAGATCACCCGCGACGGCAAGGTCGCCGCTCATTACCACATCTGCGGCAAAAGTGGAGATACCAACGTGTGAGGAGAAACCTACAAGACGTTGCTGAACACCACCTGCTTTTGCCAGATCTCTGGCTCTAGACATAGGTTATGGACTTTATTACTACACCTATATTTAGACTTCGGTGAGGTTGATTTTATATTTCTTGCCAGAACGATTATTGATCATAAAGATATCTTCCTCGCCCTCTTGTAGTGTCCAGTCACCCCAGGTACCATCCACATCATTTTGACCACCCTTATTAGATAGTTGAAGGTCATTTGTCCAGACGTTTGCCCATCTTAAAGATGACGTTCCAAGATCATAGGTGTTAGTTGTTGATGGTGTAATATTATTGGCTATAATATTAGCAACTGTGATCGCTGGTGTGCCAGTCAAACCAGTGGAGTTACCATCTAGGTCGCCGTCAAAAGTTCCTGCTGATATAGTATTTGTAGATGGATTATACTGTAAATCAGTATCAGTTCTGACTGCCTCGTCTCCAGTGTTGGAGTCAACAAAACAGATGAAGTGTTGAGCAGCAGTCAGATTAGTTGCTACCAGAGAAACTGTAGTAGCACCGACACCAGTTAGAGATGAACCATCGCCAGTATGATTACCATCGAATGTTCCAGCTGTTAACGTATTAGTGCTGGAGTTATATGTTAATACAATGTCGCTCAACAATCTCTGCTGAACACCATCAAGACTCTGAGTTTTTTCAACAAATGGGATTAATCTATCAGAGTTAGTGTTGTTCTCTTGATCAACTCTAACGTTAGTTGTATTAGTTGCGTTGGTTGCTGTATCGGCATTACCCGTTACATTACCAGTAATATTACCAGTTACATTACCAGTGACATTTCCAGTTACATCACCAGTAAGAGATCCAACGAAGTTACTGGCAGTAACAACACCTACTGAATTAACATCACCTTGATGTAGAGTGGTTTGACATGCTACAGCATATCCCATGAAACCATGGTTGGTACACTGATAGTAAATTACAGATGGAGTTTCAGGTGTTACATTTAATTCAGTATAAGCACCGGCAGAACCAGGCGTTCCAACAGTTGTTACAGTGTCAGACCATGCTCTTGCTTTACCAGCATCATAATAGAAGCGTAGTGGATGACCATTGTTGGAAGAATCATCCTGCTTAAATCTATAAATTCTTCCAGGTTGTAGTGTTAGGAATGGAGATTCAACTCCATCCAATACATAACCACTACTAGACCCTGTTCCATTATATCTATGAGTAGCAGTTTTGGTGGCAACAGTGACATTGATGTCAACTCTAGTTGAATCACCAGAATCTGCTAGGAAATCAAATCCTGAGAAGGCATTGGCAGTTACAATACCTGTTGAATTAATATTAGTATTCTCTAAAAATGTTAGTGTGGAAATACCAGAGTGACTAATAGGTCCTAGGAACCCATTCATATCTGCTACGTAACCATGAGCAGTTACGACACCAGCAACATCTAGACTATCAACAAAAACTTGTCCAAGTGTACTTACACCAGTAGTGTTTAGATTACCATCAATGAATGCGGTGGCAGTAACAATGCCAGCATATACATCACCAGTAAGGTCGCCAGTTACATCACCTGATACATCACCTGTTAGAGCACCATAGAAATTGGGGGTGCCGATAGAAGTAATACCGACAAATACATCGGCAGTAGAGATGCCCGACGTATACATTGTCGTCGAGAATCCTTGTCCGATACTAGAAATACCGGAGATATTAATATTAGGAAGATTACCTGTAATATCAATCTTCGCACGATTTGATTGTGGTTCACTAACAGACAGACCATTACCAACCTGGATCTGTGCTACATTAGTAACAGAAAGATATGAACTTGTATCGTAAAAATCTAGGTTAGCATCTGTTAGTTTACCGATAGATGCGATACCTGATGTGCCTGATGGGGCGAATACTGTCAGACCAGCACCGACACGGAGTGTAGATATGCCCGATACTTCTACAAAACCTTGACCATCCTCAGCATTAAAATTAATACGAGGAATTGTAACTGTAGCAACACCGACTAGAGCGCCGGAGATTAGTCTATGCGTTGATATTGCTGTTACACCGTCACCTTCAAAGTTGATGATAGCGATAGATCCACCCAAACCTACAGGTTGTAGACCCTCATCCTCCACAGAAATGCCAGAAGATACACCGGTAGGGGTGCCACCAGGATTTCCCCAACGTCTAGTTCCATCCGCGTCAGCGTATAGAACCTGTCCATTAACGCTGGGTTTGTCTAGGTTAGGTTCAAAACTGCCAGGTAGGACGAAAGGACGATCACCACCGACAACCTGATTTCTACTAGTTGAAAGACCAGAATAACTGGTTAATCCAACTCTACCGGATAGCAGTCTAGGCATTACTTCGCGTTCTCTAGGATACTAATGATTAGTCTCTGTGTACCATCTTCATCCTCAGATTTGATCTTAAGGATATCACCTGTTTCAAGTACAAGTCTTCCATCCAGGAAAGACATTGCATCTTGACTAGGAATTTGTGCTTTCTCAATGATAGGTGTATCAACAGAAGATCTGCTATGATATACCGAGAAAGATGTTACCGATGTGCCACCACCAACGTTAGAGACGTTGCCATAAATGATAAGTGCGGAAACGCCAGCAGGGCAAGTATAGATACCGACACTAGCACCCTTGGTTAGAGTATGAGTTAGTGTTCGGAATTTATTTAGTGGAATCGCTGCCATTTATGATGCTCCTCCTAGGGCAATAATTAGTGGTGTTAGGGTTGCTTGGATACTCTTATTAAAAGCATCACCAGTGATGGTTCCTGTTTGTTGATTGATCGTAAAATCATCACCAATTAGGAAGTTGCCTCGTTCATCTGTTGATGTATGGACAACCTTACCACCATTGTCAGACTGAACCTGATTTTCTGGAATTGTTACACCACCTTGAGATGGTCTTGCCTGAGCAATAGTAACTCCAGTTCCGATATACTCAAAGGAGTGAGAAGACGCTAGAATTAGCGACTGTCTGAAGAACGGAATGGTAGAACCAACACCAACATTAGCGGGAATAGTTTGGTCTACAGTAATCGTAGACACGCCCGCAGTAGGCGTAGTAGCACTATTTATAGTGTAATATGTGGGTTCAATTGATACTGTTCCAGTGGCAGACTCGCCAGAAGCAGGATCAGCAATATCCACCGTTGGATTGTCACCATAACGATATTGTCTGCCGGTAGCAAACATGTTGACTGCTGTAACTGAACCGAATCCAGAAACAACAGCAACACCATCGGCACGAATACCACCAGGACCAGATGGATCACTAAAAGTAACTGTTGGTGGGTTGGTGCTGGTATAACCAGAACCAGCAGAAGTCATCGTGACTTTCTCTACATTGTAGAATAGTTCTCCAACATAGAATACCTGACCGGTAAATGGTCTTTGTGTGCCAATACCAGTTACTGTAATGATATTATCTTCTTCTACCATTGCGGCATGAAGTGTTCCCGCAAAACCTTCAGTGCCAACACCAGAGGCGATTAGACCTCTGTTACCGAAGGAAGAGTTTGAGTTGGTTAGGTCACACTGACCACCACTACCGCAGTAGATAGCAATATCATCACAGATTGTAAAGATTGAAACCAACTGAGCATAACCATTGTTGGTGATAGAAACACCAATACCACCCTGATTATACTGTGTATATGAGTCAACAACCATGGACTTGAGTCCATCTGCCTTATTACCATCAATCCTCATACCAAGAGAATTTGGTACGAAGTTAGTACAATTTCTAATATAAGGAGACTGAGTGATAACACCAACATACTCAGAACCAATACCAGCAACACCTACCGTGGCGGTAAATGTAGTGGCAGTGGTAGCAGATACTGATACAAGTGTGCCTTCTAGTGGTTCACCGGAGCGTGGGTGATAATAACTCTTGTTATTGTGGTCAGAAGCACAAGTAAACTGTAGACTTCCAGTTGCAAATCCAACTTGAGTAGAACCTGCGGTGATACCGTGGTCAGCAGGAATCGTAACAGTCATGATACCTGCCTTCGGACTGTAATCAGCGAAGGTAGGTGTTAGTTTAGTATCCCAATCACCGACGGCAACAGCACCAGTGGTAGCAGATACAAAGGTATGAATGTTCTCTCTTACTGGATGATAAGCGATCATCGCACCAGTGCTAGCAGCACCAATGAATGATAGGTTCTGGATAAGAACGCCGTTATCTACGTGGAATAGATCTTGTCCAGCATTTAGAGGGATAACCTGTGTATTTCTTAGATCATCACCATCAATTGTAACATTGTGCTCTAGACTGATTGGGTTGTTTTCCTGATATACACCGCCAGCAACACGGATGACATCACCAACCTTGGCGATTGCTGCTGCTCCCTTAATAGTTCTCTTAGCATTAGAAATTCTTCTGCCGTCGTTAGTGTCTAGACCATCTTCAGCAACAAAGATAATGTTGAGTGTGGATGTACCAGCACCAACCCACGATAGTTCTCCACTAGGAGTAGCACCTAAAACAGATCCAATACCAGCTTCTGCCGCTTGTGCGTCTAGGAATGTACCACCAATCTGAACATAAGTATCGCCACCGTCAGGTTTAATCTGGACGCGATATTCTGGTTGAGTGGTGCCAATACCTACGCGATCTGTGCTAGCATCATAATATAGTTTATTAGCACCACCAAACTTGCCACTTGCTTGTCTATACTGTACTTGATGAGTTTGACCGGCAGCATTTGTTTCAATATCAGCAAGATCAGTCCAAGATACAGCAGTACCAACGGTAATCAAAGACTGACCGTTGACTCCTGCTACACTATTACTGTCATATAATCTACCTGTCAAACGCATGTCCGTGCGGACATCCACATCGTAGGCGGGTTGAGTAGAACCAACACCGACCTGACCTGCTGCTACAATACCATCAAAATTGGCAGTTGTAGCAACATCTAGACCATACTGGGCATCAGTCTTACCAATACCAGTGCGATTATTATCGGCATCGACTACTAAGGCATCTGTTCCTACTTCCAGACCCTTTTCAATGCCGAACTTCTTATTGACTGATGCCATCTAAGTAGAACGCTCCTTGTTATGTGTATTTATCAAGCAGTACGCATGATGTATGCTAGAGCATAATATGGAGGTAAGTTCGCGTTAGTTCCAGACACACCTTGATCAGCAGTTGATCCCGTTATGGTTACATCTCTTGAAGTTTCACTGTAATTACCATGCTTATCACTATGGTGGGTGTCAAAATTCATGGCACCACCACTATAACCACCAACAAAGAACTTATCAGTAACACTGCCCTCAAGGGTGCCTTTAGCGTGACTGTGTTCAACAACCACAGCATTAGCAGAACCACCAGTTGCGTCAACATTATAACCACTACCAGCACCAATAACGAATCGGTTTCTTAGATCTGGAGTGCTATTGCTACCATTACATAGTGCCCATCCAGCAGGGATAGCATTAGTTGCGCCGGACCATAGGATAATGCCACCAACAGGTGTGATGCCATTACCGACAAATGTGGTGGCAGTTACTGTTCCTGTGCTTGTGGTATTACCATTATTGGTGATATTACCATTAACAGTTGTGGCGCTGAGTGTGCTGGTTCCACTAACCTCTAGTTGATCAAATTCGTAGTTATCTGCGGTGGCAGATTTAGAAATAGGACCAAATCTTCTCCAAGTATTTGTAGTTCTTACCCATCCTAGATAACCACCGCTGGAATATGTGGTTCTGAATAAGAGGTTATCAATACTACCTGTGGGTGTTGTATCACCATCTTTGATACCAATGTAGACACTCTTACCAATATCACCAGATCTATTACCTTTAAGCAACAAATCAACAACTTCAGTGTCACCATTAGATTGAAGACTGTCAACTACGGTAACATTGTCAAATGTAACATCAGTTGGAATCTCTAAATTATTAATTACATCACCACCCCGTTGAGGGATAATTGCTGTGACCTCGGTTGATCCTGCCTCAATCTTAAGTTTACCAATATAGAAGTCACCCTCATCATTCATTCCAGAGTAGACAATAAATCCACCACGGTGCTGAACAGATTGTGAGATGATCTCCTCACGCTCACTTCTACTTCTATCCTGAACCTGCGGCATCGCAGTGGAGTAGTTACCAGGTCCAAACCCAACATACTCGAAGGTATGACCAGAGGCACGTAAGATAGAATATCTTCTAGATTCTACAGGTAGAACCTTAATCTTTCTTACAGCAGTGTTAACCGTGTGCTCATCAGCATTTGTGCCCATCACACCACGAATAATCGTGTTGATGTTGCTGCTAGAGACCATTACGATCTCATCCTCAATCTGGAGGAAGTCTCCACGACGCAGATTACCTCTGTCTGCGACAGGAACTGTAAATGATGTTGACGTGGTTGTGATACCACTGCTTAGAAGTGCGGTGTGTCCACCATAAATTGGAATACCACGACCAGAACCCCTTACATTGATACCTTCTCCATGTGCGTTTACATTGCTAGCAGTAAATGATGGTACAGTAGGATTCTTGCCAAAATCTACAAACAGTTGTGTGTTGCTGCTACTAACTCTGTCGGTAATGAAGTGTGTGCCATTATAGAAGGCATCAGAACCAGTAATAACAATACGATCACCACGACGTAGACCGATATCAGTTGATAACGTTACTGTGCCTATACCACTCGTCTTATCATATGCAAGAGCTGTGACCGAAGTTGTAACACCAACGTGGTAAACATATCCACCGGACGAAGAACCATCAGCTGACCCGGAGACTGTGAATGTGGTATTATTTGTGATGCTCTCAATTCGTCTTGTTCCATTGTATGCTGTGCTCCCTACTCCTACAATTTGAACAGCATCACCAACTGGACTGGCAACAGCAGCAACTCCAATGGTACAATCAGTTCCAGAGGTGTGGAAAGGAATTCCCCTAATCGTTAGTAGATCGTTGACACTGTAACCAGAACCTGGATTGTTAAGTGTTACCGAACTGATTGTGCTCGAAGCAGCAACAGTAACATCAAGAGTTAAACCTCTACCAGTACCACCCTCTGCTCTAACATTGTAATAGAACTCAGCAGATCCACTGTTAGTACCAAGGTTAGTACCACCAGTTAGACTCTGAATACCAGATACACCTTCAAATCCATGATCTCTATCACAAACGATAGTCAAAGAACCGAGGGAATGTGATGTGGTATTGATTGGAATTACAGCACCAACATCAGATAGGAATGAGTTTAGACCCTCACGAGTAATACTTCTATGGGGATCGTTAGTCTCAACATCTCCAATTACATCGCGCACAGCATAAGATACTGCCGCATCAGGATCATCAACTGGATTATCTAAATCGAGTTGTGGGAAGATGTCAACCTCATCCTGTCCAAATTGATAGGTCGTGGTCGAGAATGGTGATACAGTCGGTTGTGAGATGTAACTACGTAGGGTTATATCATAGATACCATCTTGTGAACCAGACTTAAATTCCTGGATGGAATCTGACATCTCAATTTGATAACTAGCGTCACCAAAATCACGTTGTACAAAATATGGTGAGAATGTTCTACCTGCTCCAACTACTAATCTGTCCTCAAATGTAAATGGAATACCAGTGTTGATTTCAGAAAGTGTGCCTGGATCTGTGTTGATACCAATGCTGAATGTATCACTGTTAGCAACCGCAGATACCTCAAAGATGCCATTATATCCAGAATTATCAGCACCACCTGTATTGTTGGTGGATTTCAAACGATAAATCTGTACAGTTTGACCTACCTTCAAACCATGAGGATTCTCGGCGGTGATAACGCCAACATTGCCAGACCATGAAGCGTTGATTAAACTATTATTCGTTCTTAGATTGGTCTCAGATGTTAGAGTATTGTTATCGTTCTGATAGTTAGTGTCATCAGGTACAGTAGAAGCATTGGCAATACTGAATCCTGCTGTAGGTTCAGAGGCGTAATTTACTGACTGAGGAATAACAAGTTTTACACCATATCTTCTTTCAAGATTATCTCTAGAATCACGTTTCCTAAAATAGGTGGCAGTCCTTGTTTTAGGAGTAATATCGGTTTGATTAGATACAATGATAGCGTGAAGACTGTTACCAGCACCTACGTTCACATACCAACCACCATCATACTGCACTGGATGTCCTGGTTCACCAGGTTCTTTGCCAGCAACAGTGGATACTACTCTTAGATCACCACCAAGATTATTGATACCACTGATATTTGTACCAGAGATAGCATTATTAAACGTAGAAGCAACCCTAATCTGATTGGAATTTAGACCAGTGGTGATAGCAAAATACTCACGATTGTAATCTAAACCATCAGGTAGAGCGCCATCCTCAGAATAGATCTCAATTTTTTCACCGGGGAGGAACTTATGTTCGTCTCTCAGTGTAAAGGTATTACTAGTAATTGAGTTGATACCAGATACCCTACCAACAAAGTGTTCTTTTCTGGCAGATACTCTTTCAGATGCTGCTGCCTGAGGAACAGGCATAAGAACTGTGGTAGCAAAATTGGTGTCACCTACACCAACTTCAATCGTCTCACCTACTTTGTTACCAAATACAAATCCACTTACACCAACCGGTGGTGGATTATCTTTTTGATCAAAATCATGTAGATATAGTCTAGTATTGGCACCAGCAGCGGTCTTATCTACATCTAGTGCCAGGTAATTTACTCTACTATCTTTGCTAGTATTTCTCTGAGGAACCTGGATCTCAGTAATATAACCTTTGTCATCTTTGAGGAATGCCTCAAATCTACACTTATCTGCCTGTAAAGATTTTGCTCCGAAGTTAGAATTGGAGTTGGTGATGGACATATCACCACCAGATTCTGCTAGAAAATGTCTAGCGTATCCGATAGCAAATACAGATACTGCCTGGATAATACCATTGTTAGATACTCTAACATGAGTATTCTCATACTCTGGTTTATGCTTAGCAAGAGAATCTGTGTGTAGAGATACAGAAGTTCCTAGTGCTGCTTGATCTTCCCAGGCACCTGTAGTGGTATTATACTTAACGTATGCGTTATCGTCTTTGTTTAGCGCGATACCAGTAAACTGGGCAACAACCATGGACTTAAATCCAGTTGCCTTAGCACCATCAGCATGCATGCCGTTCATGCCGAAGACAGAACGGATAGAGCAGTTAAAGATATAAGGAGAAGCAGAACCTACGGTGTCACTTTCAATCGTGACAGCAGGACTCTTACCAGATAGGTTAGGAGTTGCTGTAGTTGTTGGTGTGGTGGGTACAGAATAAGTAAATGATGTGCTGCTTAGAACCTGAGCTACAATATAACTACCATCATAAAAAGTATCATCAACACCGGTGATTAGAATGGGTGTGCCAACATTAAGACCATGACTCGTCTCTGTTATTACACTAACGACAGGAGTAGCAACATTGTCACTAGGATTGGCACCAGAATAGATGTCACTAATGGTGAGAGCACCCACCTGAGAGATAGCACCTACAATACGAGACTCATCAATAGTCGCCTCGAAGTCTGTATTAGCAGGATAGTTAGGTAGAGCACGACCAGAGTTAGTACCATAACCCAGAGTAAGTTTCTGGTAGTACATGTCTAGGTCAGTGTTACCCTGACCTGCCATTTGATTCACACCATCAGCATACTCAAAGCATGTGAGTTTGTGGTGTGAATAGTTTGGAGCATATACATTTGTGGTATAGTCTCTATAAGTGCGATCATTGGGGTCGCCGTCGAAGAAACTAAATCCAAAGAAGAAACATCCACCAGTTACACGGAAGATGGATGTAGGGTCAATATTACCGTTATCTGGTTGTGGAATAAATTTAGGTCTGATCTTTGTCTTTCTTAGATCTTGACCGACAATAGAAGTACCACGGGGCATGATAACGCCACCGTTAGCACTATTAAATTTGTATAGTACGTTATTAGGATCTTGAATGTCAAAGTTGGTGCCAACACCAAACTGATCAATGACAGCAGAAGTTCCATTCACATCGGTGATAGTACCCGACGTGTCAATCTGAAGACCTGGACGATTATCAATGAAGTGTGTGCCAGGCGAGACCATGATCGTGGTTTGATCAAACCGATCATTATCTGTACCAATCTGGTAAGAAAATCTTGCTGCCTCAATTAGAGCACGCTGGATAGTCTTAAACGGACGAGTCCTGGAATTACCAGTGTTGCCAATATCGTCAGTTGCGTCCAACTCCTGTGGACTGACGTAAATGACATTGCCAGTGACATTCTTTAGAAAGTTCTCTAGTCTGCTTAGCGACATAGCCTATAAATACTGACACCATCTCTTCATGCTATTTATACCATGGCTATTGGTCCTCAGACTAATGCGTTGATCGACTCTTATAAGTTAAAAATTGAGCAGAAACGTAAGAATAAAGTTCAAATTGAAGAAACTAAACGTGGTTATAGTGTCGTTGACTCAGAAGGTGGAACGATAGCACGTATTGAGGACATCAGTGTAGTGATCAATAGATTCACTCCTGCCGTCAATGGTCTTGATACTGAGATATTGCGAATCAATAATCTAATTAATGATCAACAAACACTAATTGATAATTTATACGTTGGTGCTACACAAGTCGGTTGCTCAACATACGTTGATGATACAACCACTGTTGTTACAACTTCTCGTGATGATGTGTATGCTTATAGTTGGTCTTTTAGCGGCAACAATCCGTTTGTAGAATCCAACACTGTTCTAACGACCAGCAACATTGGAGTCGGCACATATACTGGCATCGTTGTGACTAGTATTGGAACACATTTTGCATTAGATGGAACGTGTCCTGGATATGCTGATTCTATTACAGCAGCAGAAAGTGCCATTGTAACCTTAAAGGCACAACGGGATCCAGTTCTGTCTTCTGTACAAAATCTAAAAGAAGCGAGAGCGGAATATCAACTCCAACAATATGGATATGATCAAGCTACATCTCAAATAGATACTGAAATTGCGGAAGCAGAAGCAGTAATTACTGCTCTTGAGAGTTCTGACTCTCAGTATTACTTAGAATAGATCTATCCATAGGGTCTTTTTCACCCCTAAGGATAGCGTCTGCTCTAACATAAAAGAAACTGTCGGTTTTACCGGCAGTCTCTAAAGCGTCTTTAACTTTACGCCAATTCTCCATGGTGTACTTATCCAAGGATATGGTGCGAGGGATACTTATTATTTACCTCTATTTCTTTTCTTCGGTTTTTTCTTATGATTGAACCTATGGTTTTTATCCACTTCTTTACACCGCCGAATATGAGAAGCGAAATTAATTTTATCGAAGCATAAATGCCCGCAGAGCGGACATCTAATTTGTGACATAAACTACGTCGGTCTGCTCTTTCTTCTCACGAATCATTTTAAGTAGAGTGATGAACTGATCTGGTGTGTCACACAAGATCTCCTCACAGGCACCCATATCACCATGCATACAGAATGTACGGTTCATGACATCTACTTCAATAAGACTGACGGTTTCGTTGGCGTTCATACTGCTGTCTTGGTTCGTGATTTAGACTTGCTCATTGTAGCAGGTTTTTCCTTGGTGACCACCGGTGCTGGTGCCAGTTCCTGAACTGTCACAGTATAATATGCTTTAAGGGCACCGCCACCACCATTACGAATGATTGCCTTGGCACCCCATTCAATGCGGTCAACAAACAATTCCTGAGCGGTGCCGATGGGTGTAAGTTGAATAACAATGGTCTCTTGATCAATATTCCCCTGCCATTCTTCGGGGAATAAAATAACACCGTCTACAGAGACGACTCCAGATGCTGTAAGCATGATTCTAAATGTTCAATTCGTGTGTTTTGTTCTTTGATTGCTTCGACTAGAAGTGCTACTAGTTTATCATACTGGACGCCTTTAACATCAATACGATTGCCTTCATTGTCATCAATCTTAGTATCTATAACAGCTTCGGGAATGACTTTCTCCACTTCCTGTGCTACAAACCCAATTCGAGTTCCAGGACTTATTTTCTTTTTATGCCAGTGAGTCCACTCAAATGAAACACCTTCAAGTTGTAACACTTTAGATAGAGCACCAGTCAAGGGTTTGACATTAGTCTTCAATTTAATGTCTGAGTGATTGTGAAGTTCCTCCAAAGTTGTCCCATTAAACTTCCAGTCTCCTAACAGATCACCACTAGGGGTGGGTAAGGTTTGCTTCAGTGCTGCTGTGATGTTGTTGGGTTCTGCCGCAACTTTGCC
>Ga0208159_1000642_pt1 | contig 13762 bp, 17 predicted proteins | sample 9_EtaG_FD_184082 | JGI IMG/M metagenome (GOLD analysis project Ga0208159, IMG submission 184082) | Marine viral communities from the Subarctic Pacific Ocean - 9_ETSP_OMZ_AT15188 metaG (SPAdes) (version 2) | ecosystem: Environmental > Aquatic > Marine > Oceanic | place: Pacific Ocean | collected... | reverse complement strand
GTGACTATGGCACAATCGCCCATAACGGTAGCTATTACCCTTGCGGCACATGCCTTGACATATCGGACTATAAGAAGGCTCTCAACATCTATAACAAGCTAATCGCTCAAACTGCATAACAACCCTCACCCACCATCTAACGGAGAACACATGATTAATAAAACTTTCCTCTCTCAAGCTAAAGCTAGACAATACTTTAACCGCATCAGTGAAACCTATGTATGCTTCTTCATTCACAATAGAGAGGACGATGTTTATGAGGTTATCAATCAGGATCTTATTGATCACTATGATGAGGAGTTTGATCTTGACTATGAGCTTATTGATCTATACGCATAGCCCATAGTCCACACTGCTACCCTACCCCCATGCACCCACCTACACTACTACCCCTCTACCCTACCGTGCACCCATGCCCACCCACATAAAGGACACACCCATGAACATAACGAATACACTCACAGGAATCATCGCACACGCAACCAAGCTTGTACAGACACACGCAGACAAGGCCATAGGCAACATGACTATAGACAATGCTTTAGGCACGATAGAAAGGCTTCAGGCTATAAGAGATAGGGAGTCTATATATACACGGGAGAAAGCTTGCAAGTCATGTATTAAAAAAGCCCATAAACACAAAGGCTGATGGACTTTCAAAACGGAGCAGAGGATTTTATGAAAATGAGCTTGCTCAGTGTTTATCGCTTAATGAAAGTGTCCTAAAAACTTGGTGTAATAGATGCAAAATCCATGCCAAAAACACACGATAAGCCAAGAGCCTATAGTAAATAGGCGGCATCAAAACAAATCGCCTTTTATCCCCCAAACTTTTTACAATGGGATCATTTTTGTCAAGGACATTTAGTGTCCGAAAATCTCAAACGGACATATTTTGACCGTTTTTTTCTCTTGCAAAAAGTGTGCCAATATTTGTTTACATAGCTGGGGATCTTTTACCCTTGCAATAACCGTGCCAATAAAACATTACATAACTGAGATCCGATCTTCCTTGCAAAAAACGTGCCAATGTTACTTAACATAACTGGAAACAATACGTTTGCAAGATCTATGCCAAACTTTATTAACATAACTGTACAATGTGTCCCGCAACGTCAAGAGCTGCGTTTGACCAAAAACCGCGCTCTCAGGCACTGGGAATAAGGGTTGCTCCCAGAGGGAGACAAAACCCTGTCAAGACTTATTGAGAGCATCAATAAAAAAAAATATGCAATAGGACAAAAAGTGTCCGCTATGGAGTGGACAAGACTCTTCAACGGGTTATATTACAGTATGCTTTCAACCAAGGAAAAATTTTATGAAGCAGACAAAACTTGACCGATACCTCTTAGCCGCTATGGGTTGTACCCATATCGTCTCACCAAAAACACAAACCCCCAAGCCCAAAGAGGTCAAAAAGAATAAATAAATAAGCGGACATATTTTGACCTTGACTTTTCAACTTTACCATGATACATTATATACACTAACCCCGGAGATCAAATGCCAATGACACAACTCACTATCAAAGAATGGCTTTCAAACACAACCCCCAAAACCACCACTACAGGAGCTTCTATGCCTACTTATTCATTCCAACCCCTCACCAAAGCACACAGAACATCAGACTATTACCTTGACACTTGGATCGCTACCATGCAAGAGGACATGGAACACCTCCTCTTTGGACGCATCATAAGCACAGGTATCAACTACATTGCAACCGGCTACAATGGACATGGCGACTGGGTCAAGATTCCTTGTGCAAACCTCAACACTGCAAAGCTTTACATGGGACGTTATATGTCCGAACGTGTCTTCAAGCGACACACATGGAAACAAGCTCAATATGCACGACTTGCAGACAACCGCTATGTATGCCACTCATATTAAAATAATATTTTATTCGCAAATCTTGTCCTTTTTTTCATCTCAAACTGTCTTATATATACATATCAACCAAGGAGCTTAAATGCCTACTTACTCTCACCCAATCCCTCTTCTTCTCTCAGGGCTTCCCAAAGCCCAATACACTGCTGTTTCACAGAGTGACCGCTATCTTGTCACCTACGAAGCCGCTCTTCGTATCCTCTCAGTTACCCAAGCCAAAGACCATAAGCATATCCTTGTCAAGTGCCTATCATGGAACAGGGACACAAAAGCAGAGCAACGTATGTACCAAGGCGATGACCATTGTGAGATCTCCAGTGGAGTTATTGGAAACTCCTTCTATATGTCCGTGAATCGCATGTCTGATACTGAGTCTGTATATCTCACACTCTACCATGATAGAGAGCAAGTGAGCATGGACATTCAACTACCATAGGACAGAATCTGTCCGCAACTTTTTATTTTAACTTTATTCTCAAAAACTTGTCCTTTTTTTCATCTCAAACTGTCTTATATATGTATGCAACACAAGGAGTCAATATGCCTACAAAATCTACTCTCCCTCACTGGAACTACATGGATCGCACTATGCACCCTCACATGGACATGACCTGTCTTGACCGCCTCCCAACTGATACCAAAGACCCTGTTATCAATGCTCTCAATGCAAGAGTCAATGAGCAATCAGACCGCATCGAAGACCTCTTCATTCAAATCGAATGTGACCGCATCGACCGTGAGGAAGCAGAAGACAACACACCAAAGAAGAGCACAAAGAAGCGCAAAGCAAAGAAGGATCTCTTCGAAGGTATAGACGAAGCAACCCGTGAAGAACTACTCAATGAAGGTTTTGATTTGGAATAAACTTGTCCTTTTTTTCATCTCACTCTGTCTTACTAATACACACCAACCAAAGGAATCATATGCCTCTTCAAATCTCAACTCTTTTTATCAACACCAAAGGCATCACAGGTCGTCCAACACCACCAAGCCAAACCATTCACCCCGACTTGGCAAAGTGGCAACGTCGATATAATACCACCGATACAAGCCAGTACAAAGGCAAAAGAGTTCATACCCTCTATGGAGAATCCAAAGGAACACCATACCATAAGCAGAAAGAAGCTATCATAGAAGGTGTACGCAAGCGCATTGATGCAACCATTCTTAAGGCTCGTCCAGACTATGTCGCAAAGCCCTCCACCATGACACAACGTGGCGATAAGCTATCCGGATATAGATGCCAACTCCTTGTATCCGTTGCATGGCTTGTTGATGCCATAGCTAATAAGCGACGTTCACCAAGAGAGTCTGCGTTCTATGCTATCAATACTCACTACCTAGCTATCATGCGTGAGCTATACGGAGCGGATACCATTTACAAAGACCATGAAAACGTAGGTTGTACCGATCATTTCATCTGTGAGAAGGAACGGTTCTACGGCAAGCGACGTAAGAAGAAAGCATAAGCCACACTACGACCCTACTCTATACCCTACTACACTACAACCCCATAGGAGATACTATGAATCAACCCTCAAACCCTACCCCTAAAGTGACTGTCCTCAAAGAAGGACAGGTGAGCGAATACACTGCGTGTCGTGAATGCGGCAAACGATTCACTCAGAAGAACCCTACCGCACGTTTCCGTGCCCTAGCCCGTTGCTACTACAACGGCTGCAAGTAAAAAGCCAGTATCAAAGTACCTTTTGCTCAAGCTTTGTCTTGAGCATTTTTTTTGATCAAAGCATAAAAGGGGGGAGAACCCCCTCCCCGTACCCCTCAATGGCCGGTTAGACTTTTAAATAAGTACCTTAGAAGCTGGCTTTTCGGCGGCCGCCAGATACACTCGCGCTACACCCAGAAAAATCCCAGAATTGGGATTGTACCCCCCGACCTCTTTATGGAACTGACGACTATTTAAAGTAAGAAAAAAATTTGGAGAAATTTTCATGAAATTAACAATAGGTACAATAAGAAGGCTTGTAAAAGAAGCGATTCGTGAATCTATGATGGGCTCAGGGGCATATTATAGACGTGAGAAAAGTGGAGACTTAATTTCTTTGCCCGATGATTCTAATAGCTTTGATCGTGATATCCAACAACAGATTTCTGACCTTACCGAAGATGGTACCATAGAAGTCGTAGAAGACATGGAAAAAAATAGAATTGAATTTTACTATCGTGATGAAGATGGATATATGACTTATGCTGGGCATGCTCGGTTTGGCACTTCCATGGAAGAGATTCTTATGCTCGCGAAAATGACAAAAGAATATGCGGAGACTGTCTAATGAAATTAACAACAGAAACATTAAAAAGACTTATCAAAGAAGAATTATCGAAGTTGCTTCGCGAAGATGAAGAAGCAGAAGAGAATCAACTTGTCAAGCAATATATGTTTGACTTAATAAAATCAGGAAAAATCAAAACATTGGCTAGAGAACTTGTTGGGTATATAAAAGAAGAAGCTGAGTATAACAACGAAATAGATAATCTAGAAGAATATATGATTGACTACATTTCCGAAAGTGACGATTTTAGCCCGGATGAAATTTATAATGTGGAAAAAATTCCGCAACAATTGATGTCCCGACAAAGCGAACCGGCAATCTCTGATTTTTTCAACAGAATTTATCGTGAATTTTCGGGGGACTTGCAAGATGTTCTAAAGGGGTCATTACCAAAACGAAGACTCAATCGCGATGACTGGGTGAGTCTGTTTGGAAATCGAGCTCGATCTTATGTTACTGTGGAAGAAGACATCGCATATGAGCTTATTAAAACACAAAAAGAAGAAGTTATCGATCTTGTGGTTGAAATATATTCCGACAACTTAACAGACACTTATAAAAGGACCAGTCAAATCTTTAAGGACAAAGAGATGCTTGGTGGGTTTGAAAGGTATAACACAATCCTTGATACGCAAAGCCTATACCGCATTAGCGGCTGGCCTAATTTGAGAGTTGACCATGAAGATTTGGCAAAAGGAGTTATAGTGTACTTTAAAGACGAACCAAATCTTCAAGTATTAATAAAAGAATATGCTAAAATTATCCGTGAAATGGACGATGAAGAGCCCGGCAGCACTCTTATGAATATATTATTCAAAGGAATACCAGAATTAACATCAGAGTTAAATATTATATTTGCTTTTGAATTTTTGTTTATTGGATCATTGACGAATCCTGGTGCGACAAATACACTAGATCCCAGAATTATGGCTGCTGCGGAGTCCAATTTTATGCAAGGGTATGAAATATGGCGAAGCATAACACCAGAAGAGGATTTGGAAGAGCTTTCAAAACTTGTCAAAAGCCATGGTGATCACTTAAAAACAAAAAATACAAGGATAAGATAAATGAAATTAACAGCAAGACTATTGAAAAAAATTATTCGTGAAAGCGTTCAAAAAGGTGTGCCCGGAATTGGCAAGTTCTATGCCGATGAAGAAGGAAAGCTTGATCCCGAATCCGCTCATCAAGCGGTTGACCTTTCGGCAATGCTTGGTCAAGATATTGAACCAGAAGATCTTGACGAAACTATCCTTATCGAAATAAAGGAGATTATGGCCGACTTTGTTGCACAATATTATCAAAACTTTATTCAACAGGCAAACGAAGCCGAGGGAGGCGATAACTATCCCGATGAATTTGACCCCATTCCAGGTGTCCGTCAAAGAATCGATGCTATCATCGATAAGAATTATTATACACAACCGAGAGTTATAAACACCTCTTTGAGTGGCGTGGCAACCCTTACATCGTTTCAAGCCTTTATCGGAGGCTCAAAAGAAGAAAAGAAGGCTCGGCGGCAAAAAGTTAAAGCTTTTAAAGCCGAATTGAAGAAGCTCAATCGTTTTTTTAAGTCGTATGAAGAATTGTTGGACGCTCTATCTCCGGGATCCCAAGAGTTCTTAAAATCTTTAAACGCCAAAGATGATATCAACAGAAAATTACAAAAGAACGCTCAGATTGTAAAGGCAAATCAAGCAATTAAGATGCGCCCAATTCCGGATTATCAAAATATGATTCGTCTTGCCAAAACCAGACAAGAGGTTGCATCCATATTTAATGTCTTCAAGAAAGATATTCATGAACTTAAAAAATTTATGTCGGAGAATCTGCATTCTCATTTTGGATATGGCTCAATGATTATTCCACCGATGAGATTTGTTATCGATCCGGAAAGAGTTGAAAAGGTTCACCAAGAACCCGACTTTTCTTGGACAGAAAATGCTCCAAGAAAAACCATTGAACATTTAGATCAAAACCAAAAACTAAAATCTTCAGCTGAACTCATAAATGAAATTGAATCGTATATCTCCGGTGCCATAAGTGGGGAATTTGTTGCTAGCCATGCGGACCCTATGGTTAAACAAAAATTTCTTCCAAAGAAGTTCCCTATGACTGAAGCAATCCTTAAGAAAGTTATTTTCGAGGAATTATCTTCCTTTTTGTCTGAGCAAGAAGATGAAGACTTTACAAAACAATTTGAAGTTCTGTTCTCGAGCGATGCTGATCAAATAATTCAAGGCTTACGAATAGCCGATTCTATAGGTTTGACCCCGGAGCAACTGCCTTTCGATAAACTTGACTTAAGCAAGCAAAATATTCCTGAGCCTGGTGATCTCTTAAGGGTTGCTGAAACTGTTCTGGATACTTATGGTGATTATATTGTGTCATATCTTCGGAGAAAACTTATCTCTGCGATGGAAAAAGGTTTGCGGCGACGTTTAGAGATGGGTATGACAACTGGCCTGAATCATTCATCGGATAGAATTAGAAAAATTATCAAGAACGAATTGACTTCTCATAAAAGAAAAATCAACGTGATTGGTTCTCCCAAGTCTAAATAATAAGCTAAATTAAATTTTAGGTGGAAAAATTTTGGCGACGATTGGCTCCGCTTTATTTGCGTTCTAGTTATTATAGGGGGGTTTTTATGCGATGTTATTTATCATATTTTTGTTGGGGTGTGTGTCTGACCACTATTTGTCTTATGGAATCCATGAGACGGAAAAAGAGTACATTTATGTGCAAGACAATTTTGTAGAAGGAGAGGCTGAGCCGGAGTGGCCAATATGGGTTGATTCATTTGTTCAACCTCAAACGTCAAATGGAGTTGATATTCTATGGGTTATTGATGGTTCCGGTTCGATGAACGGAGATTATCCCAAAGTAATTCAAGGGATCTCGGATATGTTGACAAGTCTTCCAATGATATCATGGAGGCTTATGATTATGTCTATGACCGGTTATGAAAGTGCTGCTATTGAAGGGTTACCGTTGATACCTGGTGACACAACACAAGACGCTTTGGATATGTTCACAGCCAATGTCCAAGGAAATAATGAAAAAGGATTTGAAGCTGTTTTTGAATTTATGGCAAACAGCCCGGATGCCCATTCATGGATGCGAAATGACGCAGCTTTATTAATCGTTTTTGTTTCCGATGAAGACGATGGATCAATCAGTACATATCAAAGTGTAACTTCGTTTGCTAGTTGGCTTGATGCTCAAAGAAACAATATATATGTATCTTCTATTATAAATGTTCACCCAGATGTCAGCGTATGTAATGGCTACACTCATGATATTGGATTTAGATATATTGAATTGACCGAGAGGTATAATGGTAACATTATTGATATATGCTCTGATGATTGGTCTCAAGGTGTTGCGGACGCTTCAAGCCAAATCCAACCTAGAGAGTTTTTAGAGCTCACTCATGTTCCAAATGATCCAAATGATATTTATGTTTTTGTTGATGGAGTGGAGTTTTCCCATTGGACTTACGATGCAACAAATAATAGGGTTGTCTTTACTATTCTACCTCCAGAGAACAGCCTTGTAGAAATAGCATATTATTACTAATTACAGTGTTATGTTTATATTATTGTTTTTTGTTTCTCTTGTCTTTGCACAAGATATAATTGTTTATGCGTCTCCATTAGAGGTTAGAAGAAATGGGTCGCTAATTTCCAATGGATTTGGAAATGAAATCGTTTTTAGTCTCGCAAGTATGCATGGTAGGCATGCTCGTGTTAAAAGGGATTTTGCATGGGAATATATAGCGGATAGTGACTATTTTTTGGTATATAATGAAAAGACCATCGGCTATAAATTTGATGGTTGCGACTACAAAGAAAATCCTGTTGCTTGTTCTGTTAGAAACAAACACTACTATGTTCGCGGATTTGTTGATTTACGAGAAGATGAAGGCACTATAACCTTTCAATTATGGAGTCCAAAGGGTATTATCGTAAGCTCTTCAAGTGAATCAAGTCAAAAAATTATTCGATGGATTAAACAACAACAAATTACAGTGTTTAAGGACGGGTTTCATCTTCCAAAAGAAGAGTTGCCACTTAAGTGGGAAATTCCATATAGATTATTTCAAAGAAATTTTGAACAAGCCAGTATGAAGCTGTGGACAGGAGTTAAATTAAAGTGAAAATAAGAATATTAAAAGAAAACATGTTTGGTGATTCTAGAAATTGGAAGTCAATAGATGATTTTGAGAATTGGAACCTTTCTCAAGTTAAAGCTTTAGCCAAATACAGTAAAGGTGAGGGAAAGTTTGATTATGAATTTTATGAAAAAACATATGATGATCTTAAAAAATTAACTATTTTCTTGAATGATAAATGTAGAAGAATAGAAGCCGCTGATAATCATTATTGGTGGAGAGAAAAATTAAAAAATGTTAAAAAAAAATATAGAGAAGGAATATTTCGTGAAACAATGGTATGGGGACACGGAGTCGAATATTTTTTACATCAGGAAAAATTAAATAATAAAAAATTAACTGATTTATTAAAATTAAAAGTTTCTGCCGTTGTTCCAAGTTCGAGAACCAAATCCTTTGGAACAAAAGTATTATTAGAATACCTGGTTTGTTCTAAATTAGAAAAATCCGAAAAAGAAAGATTAAAAGACGCTCTGCAAAACATGGAAAAACTTCGCAAGACTTATCCATTTAAACTAAAACATCTCCCAACTTTTACTAGGATGGCAGGACTAGAGGAAGCCCAGGAGAAGGGTGCTAAGTACAAGATTGATACTAAAGTTGTTGAAAACAATGACGATGGTTATAAGTCGACTATATCTATAGAACTTAAAGATAAAATAATTTATCAAGTCTTAACAATTCAACCAGTAGGTTCTGGGCTGTATGCAGGTTCGGAAGGTGAAAAAGACATAAAAAGATGCTACCCTCGAACCCTTAGCGAATATCCACAAGAGATTCAACAATTGGAACCCTGGGAGATAAATGGAAATTCACTTCGGGTGATTTATCGTACAGCACCTACAATACTCACTTATGAAATTAATTTTGAAATATTGTCGATAAAACCTTTAGATGATAAAGAAGAAAGAAATGTAGATCCTTATTCTGACAACATATTCGGCAATAATACAATGGCCGCTTTGTCCTTTTTTCGGGAAGTTATGAAACAAGTTGGAGAATATGTTAAAAATAATCCGTGGTACATTTATAGCTTCTTCGGTATAGAAACAGATGAGGAGATGGGGGAACTTACGTTTGATGAAGACCACGTTAATAAGAGAACCAAGCTTTATCTCATGGCTCTCAAAAGACTGCAAAGGCAGTTACCGGGAGAATGGGTTGTGACATATCCAGAAAAAGGAAATCCAAATAGTATTATATTCTTCAAATGCCCAATGAGTGGTATAAATGAAGTATCTTCTATGGGTGGAGGCGCTGTTCAAGGGTTCGGGGCTCCATTTAGTAAGGAAGAGGAGAAACTTATTCAAGAAATGTACTCTTCCGCTGCTATTATGGGGTCTGGTGGAGGTGGATTTCCAAAAGAAAGGTCACCAGAAGGACACAAACGCTATGTTCGTATGCGTCATGACAGACAAGGTCTCCAAAACTTTAAAAGAAACCGATATTTTAAGGAAAATACCAGCAAACAGCCAAAAATAAGAATTAAAATCCGAAAAAATCTTGGAGAAAGGTGTCAAAAGGGCTACAAGACTCATCCAACACGAAAAACCAAGAAAATGTTTGGAAGAACTTATCGAAACTGCGTAAAGGCAGAAGGTGTGGAGAGATTAGAAGAAAACAAGCTTGATTCTTATTCAAATGTTTGGAAAAGATGGGAAACATTTGATGATTTTGATAAATGGAATAGATCTCAAGTGCTTGCTCTTGCAAAACATAGAAAAGGACAAGGAAAATTTGACTTTAGATTTTATGATAAAGTTTATGAAGACTTAAAACAATTTCTTACAAAAATTAAAGAAATCACTCAACACCCAGCTTTTGCGGATGGAACGAGTGCCCCAGGGAGATGGCACATCACCAATCTTTTTCGAGGCAATCTTCTTAAAGACAGTATTTTCCGTGATATGGATGTTAAAGAAAATATTTTCTTTCAATTAATCGTCAGGCGGAAGTGGTTCAGAGAGTTGGGCCCGAACGCAAATTATATCATCAAAGATGGAAGGTTAGAACAAGAACTCAAAAATATGGAATCTTTAAGAGAAACTTATCCATGGAATAAGAAACACCTACCCACTATTCAAAAGCAGTTAGGAATTTATGAAGGAAAAGATCCAAAAAAAGGCACAGGAAAGAAGCCAAAAGGCTCTGGTCGTAGATTATACACCGATGAAAATCCTAGTGACACTGTAAGTGTTAAGTTTTCTACTGTTCAAGACATAAAAGACACTTTTTCAAAGGCATCTTTCAAATCTAAGAGTCATAAAAGACAATCACAAATCATAAACCTTGTTCATCAGCGTGTCAGAGCAGCATATCAGAACGCAAAAGACCCTGATGTTAAGAAGAGATTGAAGAAAGCCTTTGATTACGCTAAAAAACGGAAAGAAGCTTCTAAAAAAAAGACTCAAAGCATGAAAAAAGATAAATAATCATTGACAACTCCTAAAAAATATGTTATACTATTAATACACAACAACTAAAAACTATATAATATAACTTATACTATATTATAACATAAAAAATGGGGAGTGTCAAGTAAAAAATGAAAAAAATTAGCTTTGATTTCGACAATACAATCGTAATGTCATACATGAAATACGACGGAGAAACACCAATACCGGTATTTCAGTCATATAATGACAAAATAATTAAAAAAATTAAGAAACACATCAAGAATGATGATGATGTTTACATCGTTACAGCCAGAACAAGGTCTCTAGAGAAGTATTTTCCGGAGCAAACAGTGGAATATCACCTTGATAAGCTTGGATTAAAGGAATATTTCTGGCCTGATAGGGTAATTTACACCAATACAGGGCCAAAAAAAGATATTTTAACCAATTTGGGGGTTGCAAAGCATTACGATGACTCAATTGAAGAGCATTTTGATGGTTTGGAAGCCAAATATGAGGTAATTCAGCCCCTAGACAAGTTCAAAGACAGCGAATCTGTTGGGAAAGTGGTTATTTTTGACAAATCTGGACGTGTTTTGGTCTTACAGAGGTCCGACAAAGGACATTTATGGGATCTTCCGGGTGGTCATTTGAAGCATGTGGAGATTGCCAGAGGTGAAGACGGCTATGAAGACGGTACAGATAGGGAAGTTTTCGAAGAAACAGGGCTATTGTTGCCATTTTTAAAGGAATTTATGGTATATGACTTCACTTGGAAGGGTATAACACACAAAATTCACCTATATTTGAGCAGAATTGACCAAGTTACACCCGATGTTAGGCTTGATCTACAGGATCATGTCGAAAATATTGACTTTAGATGGGTATCTTTAAACAGCTTAGAGAGCTATATGGGCCAGACAACTACTAATTTGCGTAAAGCATACGATGAATTAAGTCTAAAAGACGAAATGTTCGAGCAAAACGAACCCTATCAGCTCTCAATGAAGAGAAATCATCGAAATAAGAAGCGAAAATTGCTTGGATTGGGTAAAAACAAGTACTTTGGAGGTGGAAAAGGGCATAAAAATCCTAAAATGAGCCGCTCTAAATCCGCTCCACCGGGTTTTGGAGCGATTGGAGAAGGAAAAAAGTCAATTTTTAACGAAAAATGGCCTAAAAAGTACTTCAAAATAAGGAAAATTAGGTGAAAATATGGGCATTTTTGACGATTTAAACACTGTTTTAGACCCTGATGCGGAGCTTATGGCCTATAAATTAGAGCAATACTTAAAAGGAAAGGATGGCAAAGCCTTTGAACCTATACGGTTAAACCACTCTGATGATCGCTATTACTACTCAATTTTGCATAAATCCTTTATTTTAATCAACGGAAAGGCTCAAATGTGGCTTCTTCCTTGGGGAAAAGACGAAAAAGGCCAAGTTCATGTGTATTCTCACCACTTTTTTTCTCAAGGAGCAGTGTTTTTAGTTCCAGAGAAAGAAATTATTCATTTGGGGTTTAATTAATGTATTCTTTTCTCTATTTATCTGTAGTAATAATGTCTTTTCTATTAGTTTATCTTCTTATAGGTCATGAGCTAATGGTTGCTCTATTATTATTTTTTATATTAATAACATTATTAGGAATTTACACAAATGAAAATAACAATAAATGAAATTAAAAGCATAATTGAAGAGGAATTGGCAAAATTTTTAGAGAAAGAAAAAAAATCCTGTCGTGAAAAATATTTAGAGTGCGGCGATACAGTGCCTTGTTTTGAAAAGTTTTTGGAGTGCGAAAAACAAGCTTCTTTTAGAGGCGTTAAAGCATTTAAAGCAGATAAAGATCAAAAACAAAAAAAAGAAAAAGAAATATCTAGAGGTATAGAAATGCTCTACAAATTTATCGACGAAAATGGTGGGAGAGTTTACAGATCAGATATTCCAGACGAACTTTGGCAATTTGCAGAATATGCACAAGAAGCTGGTAGCATCATGGATGTTTCAGATGAGTTGGAGGCTTACTCATTAGGTGAACCACCGGAAGGCTATGGAAAGTTAATAGATTTAATTAAAAAACAATACGGAAAAGATTCCTCTTTAATCCCCAGTTGGGCTGTTGAAGAAGAAAATGGAAAGTATTACTGGTTTGATCAAGACTATCAAGAAGAGCCAATGGAAGTACCAAAAGATTTAATTAATTTTAACGTTTAATAGAGGAAAAACATTATGAAAATAAATGAAACTAAATTAAAAAAAATTATCCAAGAAGAAATGGATATGATTGAGCAGCCTTACTTCGACCATGTCGACAGTGAAGGTGGAATGGCAAAGTCTCAACTTTATAAGATGGCCAAATACGCTATGATGCTCCATGACGCCCTCGAAGATAATACACAATTAGAATCATGGGTCCAGAGTAAGATTACCATTGCAACTGAATATATGAGCAAAGTAAAACATTATCTAGAATATGAAATGAATCTCGATATGATCGACCCAGAAGGTCATGAAGAACCAGAGGTTGGTGGTTGTGGCGAAGCAGCACCAATGATGGTTGATGACGTTGAAACATTCGAAATTGACGATGATAACGCTTATTTGATGGAGTCTTGACCAGATTGGCAAGATTAGGATAATCTTATGAAAATCAATACACTTACAATTAAAAAAATAATAAAAGAAGAGCTTGATTCTGTTATAAAAGAATTCAAGATGCCGGACATAATTCCCACACCAGAATCTATGGGATTTGAAAGGATTGTAATTGACCCTTCATTTGAATCTAAAGCAAAGGAAATGCTAAGCAATGTTGATGTAAAAGGTTTAAGAGAGTTTCTTAAACAAAACTTTCCAATGGAAGCATTAACTTTGAAAGAGTCAATTGAAAAAAATCTTCCTCAAAGAAAGAGAACGGCTGGTGAGATTATAACCGAAACAGTTCAGATAATGAAAGCCGATAGAATGTGGCAACAAAATTTTGATCAAAACATTCAAGAATT
>Ga0208159_1000640_pt1 | contig 13763 bp, 24 predicted proteins | sample 9_EtaG_FD_184082 | JGI IMG/M metagenome (GOLD analysis project Ga0208159, IMG submission 184082) | Marine viral communities from the Subarctic Pacific Ocean - 9_ETSP_OMZ_AT15188 metaG (SPAdes) (version 2) | ecosystem: Environmental > Aquatic > Marine > Oceanic | place: Pacific Ocean | collected... | reverse complement strand
TAATCAAATGTTGACTCAAAACCAACAAGAAATAAATACTATTCACGATGAAAATTAAATACAACAAAACTGGAAATCGTGGTAGGGCTCATTTAAGAGGATATCACGGCACGGATGGTACTGATAGACAATTCAATATCGTACCGGCTCAAGAGCTAAGGGATGTAAATAAAAAGTATTACGTTCCTACTGATAGCAAATACCTAAAAACGAAATTTGCTATCGGCTTTGAAGTCGAGAAACTCACTGTTAGAAACGAGGAGGAGTATGCGCTCTTTAGAGGGTATGAAACCGACTCATCTGTTAGAAATAGCCCGAGGTCGGAAAGGGACTGTGAAGCTATCACAAACATACTCCCGCTCGTACCTAACTCTAATCTTAAAAATAAGATTATGGACTTGATGGCTGAAGCTAGGCCGATACTGGATGCGCCAGTAGATACCTATTGCGGGGGGCACATAAATCTCTCCGCTGATGGGATGACCGGAAGAGAACTGAAAGCCCGTTTAAAGCCGTTCTCCGGCCTTATCTATGCAATGTACAAGGGTAGGCTCAAAAAGAGATTCGGCAACGGGGATATGTTCTTAAATAACTCCGGCTACTATCGAGGGGTAATCAATGCTAAGTCAAGAGTGGCCGAGTATAGATTCCCGAGTGCCGTTCCAAGTACCGAGTCACTGATGAAGAGATACTCTCTTTTCTTTGAACTGATGGACACTGCCGTACATAGACCGAGAACTAGATTCAACACTTTCCTAGAGAAGTGTAGGCCGATAGTGATGAGGATGTACGACCAAGATGCAGCCAAAGTCGAAGAGGTCTTTCAGCTAGCTAGGGACTTTCAAAGGATGCTTAACAAAGGGAGGGTTACGAGAAGAATACTCCCGTACTTACCGAGTGACTTAAATTCTAATGTTAGACACTACGGAAGATACCAAGTCAATGTAGATGGCGAAATGGTAGATACTGCCTTAAGGATAGATAGGCAGTAAAAGTTAGGGGGTGTCGTGTGCGACACTCCCGCTGTATCGGAGTGTGTACTCCGACTGATGATTCCAAAAGGATGAAACGGCAACATTAATTAAAACTAAATAAACATGAATAATGTAAAACAATTGCATCGACTGATGCCCGAACAAGTTGAAAAACTTTTGAACTATATGGCCCAAGAATTAAAGGGCGAAGATACCTTTAGCTTACTAGCTAAGGAGGACCAAATGGATTTAATCTCAATGCTATGTGATAACCCGACCGAGTGGTGGGCTAAATATGAAAAACATTTAGCCAATACCTTTAGGTTGAAAGATGGCTCTTACTGGACTGGCAATGGTAAATACCAGGACTTTTCAGATAAGGTTGAAAAGCTAGTGCCGGCTAGAGATGCGGTTATGAAATATCTTCCTTACTCTCTTGAGCCTAAGCAATCATTTAAACCTTTGCTTGAATGTTTCAGAGTGTACTCTAACATCTATTACGATTTGTACAACAATGGTGGTACGAATATGTATGATAGAAGAGAAGAGTGGGACGAGTACGATGACGAGTACTGGTGCTATGAGTGGAGACAAACTGATATGGAAGAAGTGGTTGATACCATCGACAAGTATTTAAAGTTGCCGGAAAGCAAGAGCCTTAAATATAATTACCAAAAGGAAGTTAAGGCTTACTACGATGGAGGTAGGTCCGGAACTAATAGATACTATATTGAAAGAGTAGGAGACCAACTACTAGAGAAACTCCAAGCAGCCTACAAGAGTGAAAATGCTCATCTCTTAGAAAGGTTTAAAGGAGTCGAGGTGTAAAACCCTCAGACAAAAAAGAAAGCCGGCCTTGTGCCGGTTTTTTTGTGCGCTTAATCCAAACAAAGTTAGGTTGAAATAGTATGCAAAATTTTTGCACACTAACTAAAACGAATTAACTCTTCGCATCCTTGATTTACATTTGTACTGTTTCGATTTCTAATTAAAAAAGCCGAGCAAGGAAAACATAATCTGCTCGGCTTTTTATTAATAATCCGGCGCTAATCAAACGCCACAAACAAATAATATGATTATCAAATTTAAGAAAGAAATCTGAAAATCCAAAGAAATTTTCACAACTCTGGAAACCAGGCACTTACAAATAAATTTGGTAGTGTGTATAAAATGTGTTATCTTTGTGTATAACTAACCGAGGTCGTGTTCAGTGGAACACCCTCACAACTAACTAAATATGTGTGTAATAATAATTAAACAAACTGATAAGCAATTATCAAAAACTATTCTGAGGACATCCTCAAGAATTAATCCTCACGGACTGGGGATTGTTTGGCTCGATACTTACGAGACAACTTATCATAAATCTTCTGATTGGAAAAAGCTAGTAACCAATAGGCCTTTCATAGCCCATTTTAGATTTGCCACCAAAGGTAAAATCAACAAGGCCAACACCCATCCTTTTGTATGTGGTAAAAACAAACACGAACTACTGATGCACAATGGTACGATACCTAACATAGGTACGGATGCCAAGTCAGATTCTAGGATGCTCGCTGAGTATCTTGGAGATATGCCAAGACATTCTTGGGCAACTGAGTTAGCTGAGTATGATTCAAGATTTGTTACCATCAATACAAGAACTAGAACTTTTCAGATATACAACAAAGAACTTTGGACTAAGCAAGGCGATGTGTGGTACAGTAAAAACAATGTTATCAAGGATAACCTTGTGGCTGTGTACGGTACATTAAAGAAAGGCAATAGCAACTACTATCACTATCTTAGAAATGAAACATTCATTGGCAAGGGCAAGACAACTATGAAGTACCCGATGATTGTACCAGGACTGCCTTATGTGATAGACAAACCAGGTAAAGGTCATCTCATTGACATTGATTTGTTTGCGGTCAGTAATGACAAGCTTAAGGACTTGGATAGATTAGAGGGTCATCCGACTCACTACAAGAGAAGAGAGATTACGGTGCTAGTCAAAGGCAGAGTGTACAAAGCTTGGTTATACTTTGGTCAAGGCCAAGAGTACAAAGGCAAGCAGCTACACAGTAGCTACGAGAAAACCTATCCTAAGTTTTCCCTCAGAGATAGGTCTTATACTTATGCAGACAGTAAGGAGTGGACTCCTTGGTGGAGGCAAGAGGAATACTTGAAAGAAACGGAGAGTGTCGCTAGCGACACTCAATGTTTTGAACTTAACTACAACCAAGATTCTAGGTTGTGTCCGGATTGCTCACAAGCAACCGAGCAAGACCCCTACTCAATGGAGTGGTGGTGTCACTCGTGTCAGAAGTTTGAGACCGAGGAAGTAATGAAACAATTTAAAATTTAAAACGATGAGTAAAAATAAATGGCATGGTTGGCAGCAAAAGAAAGCCAACATCAAGCATAAGAAATGGCTTGAGAACTTATCCGATGAGGATAGAACTAGGATGAATATACCTAGAACAAGAACTCAAGGAGAACTTGTATTCAAAAAAAAGGCAGACCCGTTCATAGATTTTGCCTTGGAAAATTTAATGAAACATCTTAACACTAAAAATAAATAACAATGAGTGACTTACTAAATTTAACTAGCAAATTTTTATTGATGTCAGAATTATTATCTGATACCGATGAAGAGAAAGTAGCCAACAAACAAAGAATTGTTTTTGCTACTATGAGAAAAGCCAACCCCGAGTGGCAACCACCAGGAGATTGGAACGAACTACCAACTGAGGAAAAACTCAGAAGACTAAATGAAATTCAAAAAATATTAAAAGAAAATAATAATGACAAAAATTAAAACACCTCAGACAAGTAACTTTAAAAAGTATGACCCGGAACAATTGAAAATACATTGGCAAAAAAAAGTAGCCAAGGAATTGGTGGGTAGAACAATTAAAACTGTAAGATACCTCACTAAGGAGGAGGCCGGAGATTGGTGGAAGATACCAATTGCTATTCAATTAGATAATGGAAAATGGTTAACCCCTATGTCAGATGACGAGGGAAATAACGGAGGCGCAATCCACACAACAATTAAAGGATTGCCTTGCATACCAGTAATATAATGAAGCCGACTTTTCTATCTGAGTGCTGCGATGCACTCCCTTATGGTAACGAACTAATGTACAGTAGGTGTTCAATGTGCGGAGAGAACTGCAGTTTCTATACTGTTTAAATTTTAGTTTTAATGTTGGAGCAGGTCGAAAGGCCTGCTTTTTTTTTGCATTATTCTTTGGTAATGTAAATGTTATGAACTATCTTTACTCCTTTGTTTAACCAAATATAAATTGTTATGACTAAATTTAATGAAGTAATAAATAAAGTTTTAGATATCGATGTGAAGTCGATTGAACAACTTGATAAAGAGATGGAAGAGAAAGTTAAAGATACTTTTGATTCCTTAGAATTTAAAACTCATCCTTGCGGTAGTGGAGTAAGAGCCACCTATGCTGTTGGAGATGAGGACAAAGGCTTAATCATATCCGTAGTAGGAGGAGACAATTTCTACGGAGATGGTAAAGAAAGCTTTGAGGTCGGACTTTGCCTTGGCAACTCAGTCGCAGTAGCGGGATGGAAAACTAAGCAAGAGGTCGCAGACTTAATTGAAATGTTAAGTGATTTTAATAGGTAAAAATTTGGCATTGAATTTTCAATGAACTATATTTGCACTAACTATGACTACACATTACAATAATTGTTCAGCTTGCAACTCCTCAGACTTATCCTTCCAGGATTCAAGTTACTGGGGAGAATGGGCTGAGCAAACTTATAAATGTAACGAGTGCGGACACCAGGAGAAAAGGTATTTCGATTTTGTATATCACTTAACTCCTATTGCACTAAACCCAACTAAAAATGAAAGCAATCAAGAACATACTCAAAAGCTACAAGCGAGTAGCCAAGCATAGAAAGTTTATCTATGATAGAATAATTCAGATTCACAATAACATTTCAAATAGATTTATGACAATGAATCTTGAGAGTGAAGTGGAGGTCATCAGAAAGATGGCTAAAAATAAAAAGCAAACCCGTCCCTATTTAATTTGTAAAATAACTAAAGATGATTTAGATTTATTGAACGAATCAAAAAAGGAATTGGCACTAGCTAGGAAGTATAAAAGAAGATTAAAATTATTAGAACTTTAATATGACTGCACAAGAATCTCAGAATTTTTATTTATTGGAGAGCAACAAGGCTCTTCGCAAACTTTTAAAATCAGCTAGTGATGATGTTAGTTTTTTAATATCACACAAATCAAGGATGTCTGAAACACAACAAGACATTCATCTTAATAAGATTAAGCAATCTTTAAATATTTAATTATGAAATATAAACTATTCAAAAAATTTATTGAAAGAATTTTAGAGCACATGGAAATATCCCATGCCGACTTGTTTGATAAGTCGAGAAAGAAGTCCGTTGTCGAAGCAAGACAACTGTTGTATTACTTATGCCACAATAGAGGTATGGGTGTTGTTGAAATCAAAGGTTATATGTTCCGTGAAGGACACACCTTAGAGCACACGACTATCAGCCACGGTATAAACAATATCACACAAGCTATTGAATCTGACCCGGACTTACAACTCATCGCTAACAACATCCAAGAGGTTGAAGTATAGCTTAGATGAAATATATAATGAAGCCACGAGACATCACGGCACTACACTCATGGAGAGTGAGGACTATGAGTCTTGTATATTCTTAGGTGTTAAGATTACCAAGGACTATACTAGTGGAGAAATAAAAATCTATGACCCAACTAAAAGCACCAACTACTACGTTGAACTCGATATGAAAAACTATCAATTATTTTTCAGTGAGGGTTGGAAACGAGCGGTACTTAAGTTAACGTTAGACAAATACAAATCTAAATTAGATAGAATAAAAGATAGTATTAATGTTGAGGTTAACAATCAAGTAAGTCAAAAAAGGTTGAAGTTTCTTAGAGACACTCGTGAGCAGATATTAAAGAAGTATTATAAACTAACTATTAAATTAAATACCAATGACTAAATTAAAAACTGTTAACATATCGGGTAAACAATATGTGGAGGTCAGCGAAAGGTTGAAACACTTTCGTTCAAACTATCCAGGATATAGTTTACTATCCGAGGTCGTAGATATAAACGATACGACTATTACTATCAAGGCAACTATCCTTGATGATAAACAAAACCCTATGGCATCGGGCATAGCCCAGGAGGTCAAAGGAAGTTCATTCATAAACAAGACAAGTTATGTAGAGAACTGTGAAACCTCAGCTTGGGGTAGAGCACTAGCCAATTTTGGAATTGGCATCGATGCAGCGGTTGCTTCATACAATGAGGTGGCTAATGCAAAGCTTAATAATTCTAATATTAAAGAAGACAAATCTAAAGAGGATGATTTACCTCTGAAAGATTTTGATTTAGAAGAAGTGTTAGGAGGCATAGCCTGGTATAGAGAAAACAGACCGGAGATGTCTGAGAAACAAATCTTTCAAAAGATTGAGGATACCTACAAAGATGTAGATGAAGTTAAAATTAAATTAATAAAAGAAAATTCAGATGGCAAAGCCAAACCTAAAAAAAGAAATAGAAAGACTGCGTAGTGATGAGTTCTACTACGGAGAGGGAGGTAAAAAATATTTGAGTAATTCTGATATTAAAATTCTGTATCAAGACCCGGCTCAGTATAAGAGTAAGGTGTTTGAGAATGAGAACTTGGCAAAGGGCAGACTGTTTCATCAGCTGCTCTTAGAGCCAAAGAAAGCTAAAGACTTTCCTACCTATGATGGTAGTGTGCGTAATGCTTCATATAGACAATTCTTGCAAGAGAATAATTTGGAGTTTGCGTTGAAGACAAGTGAGGCTGATGAGGTCAGAGAGATGGCTGATTGGTTTATGGATGAATCCAATACTAAGACTGCTAGCCTAAGGAATCACATCTTTAGGTTTGGCGCTAAGTATGAAGAGCCAATGATAAAAGAACTACACGGTTTACTTTTCAAAGGTAAAGCGGATGTGGTCAGTGATAATATAATCATAGATATAAAAACTACGGCAGATATTTATAGGTTTCCAAACCTGGCTAGTAATTATTTTTATGATTCACAAGCATACATTTATCAAGAATTATTTGAAATGCCTATGGTGTTTTTTGTAATAGGTAAAACTAAAAAAAGATATGGTGTGCTTGATGAGGATTACTACGATGTAGCAGTCTTCAATACCTCCCCGGAGTTTATAGCTAAGGGTAAGGCGAAAGTAGAACATGCGTTAAATCATTACAGCATGTACTACGGGGAAAACAAAACTGATTCTATAAAGGATATAGTTTTAAAAGGAGTATTAAATTAAATAAACAAAAATGGACAAAGAAAAATATGTACACAAAGAAGGTTCGGGTTCTCTTTTCAAAAACAATTATAAAGAAAAGGAAAACCAACCGGACTTGAAAGGCACAATGACTGGCCTGGATGGTAAGGAATATGAAGTCGCTGCTTGGTATGGTAAAACAAAAGCAGGCGATGACAAGATATCGCTGAAACAAAGTCTTCCGTATAAGAAAGATGAAAGCGATACTACGTCTTTAGATAAAGATGAAGTAGACAAGCTTAAAGAGGGTTCTGATAATTTTCCTTTTTAAGATTCATATTAATTAGTTTTAAAGTTGAAGGGGAGTTGGTCGAATAGGGTCATTATCCTTGTACCTCTCCTCTTCTTTAAAAAGATAAATCATTGAACACACAAGTAACTATATTTAAAAATATTAAAGAGACCGAAACACCCTTCTTTAAAGAAGTTTCTTTCATTCTAAAAAGAATCAAAGAAGGTAAATCAAAATCTTTAATCAAAGAAATCAGAAAAGAAAAAGATAAGACTGCTCGTAATGAACTTAAGAAAAACTTACCGGCAATATGTTTCTCCGGTAAATTCAACAAGCGAAGCGATTCATCTTTAGTAGAGCACAGTGGTATTATTTGTTTAGACTTTGATGGCTATCAAAAACAAAAAGATATGCTCCAGGACAAGGAGATGTTTATAAATAATAAATTTGTTTTATCTGTATTCGTTTCTCCATCCGGTAATGGATTAAAAGTTTTAATTAAAATTCCATCGGATGCTGACAATCATATTAAATACTTTACCTCTCTTAAAACCGAGTTTGATTCCACATACTTTGATACAACATCTAAGAATATAAGTAGAGTCTGTTACGAAAGCTATGACCCATTACTATATTACAATCCAAACAGCTTGGTTTGGGATACAGTTGAAGAGGAAGAGCACCAAGAAAGAAGTTCTTATAAAGATAAACCAACAATCAAAATTACGGATGAGAATAAGATAGTAGACATCCTGGTTAAATGGCACTCCAAGAAATATCCTATGACTGAGGGGCAACGTAATCATAACGTTTACATTTTAGCTATGGCACTTAATGATTTTGGTATAAGCAAAAGCCTTGCATCTTTTATATGTAATCAGTATGAATCTAAAAGCTTTCCTAAAAGGGAGATTGAAACGACAATCAATTCAGCATACAGTCACACGCAAAACTTTGGCACAAAGTATTATGAAGATAGCGAGACAATAGATGAGATAAAACAAAAGTTAAAACGAGGAGACTCAAAAAAAATAATTAGAAGGCAGTTGTTGGATTCAGATGTAGATGAAGAAGTCATCGAGGCGGTGTTAGAAAAAGCAGAGGAGGATGACACTACAAAGTTTTGGTCAAAGAATGAGAAAGGAACTATCAAGGTCATACCAATACTATTTAAAAAGTTTTTAGAAGACAGCGGCTTTTATAAGTATTGTCCCGAGGGTGGTAAGAACTATGTGTTTGTAAAGGTTACAAACAATTTGATAGACCATACTAGCGAGAAAGAAATCAAAGATTACATCCTAAACAAGTTGTATCATTATGAAGATGTGTCAATCTACAACTACTTTGCAGACCAAACAAGGCTATTTAGAGAGGAGTTTCTGACACTTTTAAGCACTATTGATATATATTTCATAGCAGATACTAAGAAGTCTTCTTATTTGTATTATAAAAATTGTGCAGTACAAGTGACAAAGGATGAAGTAATTGCTATTGATTATGTAGACTTGGGTGGGTATGTTTGGAAAGACCACGTGATAGATAGAATGTATAGAGAGTGTGAGTCTAACGATTGTGACTATCAAACTTTTATTAATAATGTATGTGGTCAACAAGCGAAAAGAAAAATCTCTATGGAGTCTACAATAGGTTTCTTAATGCACGGTCATAAGAACTTATCCTACTGCCCGGCAGTCATATTAAATGATGAAGTCATATCAGATAATCCCGAGGGTGGAACTGGTAAAGGAATATTTATGAATGCACTTAGCCACATGAAAAAGTTAGTGACCATAGATGGAAAGGCATTTACATTTGAAAGGTCTTTCGCTTATCAATTAGTTTCAGCCGACACGCAGATACTTTGCTTTGATGATGTAAAAAAATACTTTGACTTTGAAAGGTTGTTTAGTGTGGTTACGGAGGGTCTTACACTTGAAAAGAAAAACAAGGATGCAATAAAGATTCCTTTTAACAAGAGTCCAAAGATTGCAATCACTACAAATTATGCAATTAAAGGAGCGGGTAATTCATTTGCCAGGAGAAAGTGGGAGTTAGAATTACATCAGCATTATACCAAAACTTATACACCACAAGATGAGTTTGGTAAATTATTTTTTGGAGATTGGGATTCAGAGGAGTGGTGTTACTTTGATAACTATATGATATACTGTTTACAGTTGTACTTGAAAGAGGGATTGATACAAAGTGAGTTTGTTAATCTTAAGATAAGGCAGCTGTCTGCAGAAACATCACACGACTTTATAGAGTGGTGCGGTTTGTTGGAAGGACAAGAGGAAAATCAGAAACTATCTATAGGTATACAAATTAGTAAGAATGAGATGTACTTTGATTTCATAAATGAATACCCGGACTATGGGCCGAAGTCTAAGATGACTATAAGCAGACAAAGATTTTATAAATGGTTGTATGCTTACTGTGTATACAAGACCGGTGTTGCTCCTATAGAGGGTAAGGATATGCTAGGTAGATGGTTTATGATGGAGGAAAAAGATGACTCAGAAGAAGAATCTGAATATGAAGCACCTTTCTAAACACAAGCTATGAACGGGATTTGCACATTTAATAATATTTTCGTATCTTTGTATTATTGTTCTTTGACATATTGTAATTATTTTTTAAACTTTAAAACTAAGATTATGAAAATTATAGATGTTCGACCTAAGCAATCAGAAGACGGTCGAAGAAAAACACTTAAGAGAAATTTTTATGTGCATCCTAAATCTAAATACATAGGTAATAAAGTTAGGGGTGGATATGGTAGAGATGGTTCTCCATTCAAAGACTGGTTTTGTTTTTATAGACAAACACAAAAATTGTTTACTATGAATCGCCAGGGTAATTATCCTAGAGTATTTAGCTATGGTTATCCTTTAGCTAAATCCGCAAGCAATGCTCGTGAGTGGTATGGAATAAAGATACCAAGCACTGGTTGGGAGAAGGTTCAGTTTATTTACCATGAACCGATTACTTTTAAGAAAGAGAATCCAGGAGATTGGATTCCTAAGTTTTACAAATTTTTATTAAGTGAATTAAAATAAGTATATACCCTGGGGGTTTGGCAACGTTTAATGAGCCTTTCATTTCCTCCAGGGTTTTTTTATGAAGTATAGAGATTATCAGATAGAAATTATAAACACATCGGTCACGGTTTTGCTGGCACACCGGTATTGTTATTTGTCAATGCAGGTAAGAACTGGAAAAACATTGACTGCTATGGGTGTAGCAGAAAAATTAAACGTCAGCAGGGTACTCTTTGTTACTAAGAAAAAAGCTATCTCCTCAATAGAAGATGATTACAATAAGTTAAGTCCACCTTATGATATCGTAATAATAAACTATGAAAGCTTGCATAAGATACAAGGTCAGTTTGATTTGATAGTATTAGATGAAGCGCATAGTATGGGAGCTTATCCTAAACCAAGTAAAAGAGCAAAGCAAGTTAAAGATATTATTAAGTCTAATAACCCTTATGTTATTTTAATGTCGGGCACTCCTACCCCGGAATCATTTAGCCAGTTGTATCATCAAGTGTATGCTTGTCCACAGAATCCATTCAGACATCACTCTAATTTTTATAAGTTCGCAAAACAATATGTAGATGTAGTTCAGATAAAGATAGGAGCTATGCCACATAATGATTATAGCAGAGGAAGAGTTAGTATCCTGGAAGAGATGAAACCTTACATGATTTCTTATACTCAGAAAGAGGCGGGCTTCAAAGTTAAGACGGTGGAAGAAATAATTAGAATCCCAATGAGCGAGCTTACATACAAGATGACGGCTGAATTAAAAAAGAGCAGTGTGATTGAGGGCGAGAGCGAGGTAATCTTAGCGGACACTGGTGTAAAGTTAATGTCTAAGCTTCATCAATTATATTCGGGTACTGTAAAGTTTGAAAGCGGAAAGGCTCAAGTTATAGATAAAACAAAAGCGGAGTTTATACAAACGAAGTTTAAAGATATGAAGGTTGGAATCTTTTATAAATTTAAAGCCGAATACGAGGCTCTAAAGAGTGTCCTGGGCGACACTTTAACATCAGACATTAAAGAGTTTCAAGAGACAGATAAGAATATAGCATTACAAATCGTTAGCGGGAGAGAGGGTATTAGTTTAAAAGAGGCTGATTGTCTGGTGTATTACAATATAGATTTCAGTGCGTTGAGTTATTGGCAGTCCAGAGACAGAATGACTACAAAAGATTCTACTTTAAATAAAGTCTTCTGGATATTTTCACAGAAAGGAATTGAAGATAAAATTTACAAAGCAGTATCAAAGAAAAAAGACTACACTCTAAGCCACTTCAAAAAAGATTTACTAAGTTTATAAATATGAAAGAACAAAAACTAATCGAGATGATGAACAAGCTTAATAAGCTTGACCAAATCATGCAACAAGTAATACAAGAAATGTATAACCTTAAAAACTTATCTGTAGGTACGCTTGAAACAATGAAGCGTATGCCTAATTATGATGAAGCTTTAGAAAAACTGAAAGCAGATTCTCAGAAAGAAAAGGAATCAAAAGAATAATTAAATTTGTATTATGACAGAGCAACAGATTCAGACAAAGAAAATAAAAGAACTTGAAGCTGACGGTTACTTTGTTTTGAAATTAATTAAGACTAATAAGAACGGTATACCAGATGTGCTAGCGCTACACCCAGACTATGGTATTGAATTTTACGAGATAAAAACCAAGAAGGGTAAAGTATCTAAGCTTCAGGAATATCGATTAAAAGAATTAAGAGAATATGGATTTACCGCAGAGGTCTTCAGGGGATGAATACTTTTATGAAATGGAAGAAAACTTTTTACAAGAGTTGGAAATGCTACCACCTTTATACAGCGCTGGAATTATTATGCAGTTAGATAAGTTAGCTACTGAGATGTATCAAGAAAATCTACATACATCAAAACCAAAAAAGTTTGGATTAGTTGCAGGAGTTGTGCCTTTAAAAGAGGCGTTGTTTTTTAGCGTAGAATATTTAAATTCCAAGAGTATGTTTCCTTTGTTTTATAAATTCAATATCATATCTTCAGATGAATACTTAGATTACTTAAACGTAAACAAAACTATCAACTATGAAAACAATTGAAATAAAAGAATCCACAAAATTAAAGGCAATAAGAGATGAAGTAATTAATAACTTTAATGCAGACATTACAAAAAAAAAGAGAAGCAGAGAGCTAGTATATGGAAGAGCTGTTTATTATAAGTTATGCAAAAATTTAACCAGTCACTCTCTATCTGACATTGGCTCATTCATATATAAAGACCACGCTACTGTGCTTCATGGGTTAAAAGTTTTTGAAACTTTTGAATTAAACAACGATTATTATTACCTCAATGCTTATGAAGAAATGTTTAATAAATTAAAATTAAACTATGCAATCAATATAAAAAACCCTAGGGATTTAAAAACAAAATACTACAAGTATGTAAATGAAAACGTTAATTTAAAAGAAAAAAACAAATCCATACGTGTTTTAATTAAAAGTGAATTAAAAGATATATTTAATAAATCTCGAAAAGAGTTTGGGTATGTTCCGCAAACCGCATACTTGAAGCAAAGATTTGCAAAAATTAATAAAATGTTGCGAAAAATTTCTTAACTTTAAGTAGCATTGATACTTATGTCTTACAACATAGATGATATTGAAAAGATTCTAGGCTTCACGAGTTGGAGTGAAAAAAGGAAAATAGAATCTCTTTTAGAAATCGACGCAGAACTTTATTGTAATCTAGGTGTTGAGTCTAGTAAGACGGAGGTAGAAAATGCAAAGAAACAGTCTCGTAAAATATACAGGGCTATTAAAACTATCGATGAGTACACAGGAAGGTTATTGTTAAGAGAACAGTAAACCTTATATAATGAATATAACACCGCTAGAAAAAAAGCGCATCCAAAACATTAACTTTATAATGGATGATATTCACGACTCCGTAAATCAAATCTATGAAACACTAGTCGACCAAGACTACGACCAAACACGCAAGTCAATACTGAATCTTAATGGTAAATTAAAAACTATTAATGAATCAATAAATGATGAGCTATAAAGATTTTCGACCAAGATTAAAAGGAGATAAAAAAATTGCATACGATAACCTAACTAAAAACGAGAGAAGAATCTTAGTAGTAGGAGACCTGCATGCACCATTTGAACTTGACG
>Ga0208159_1000638_pt1 | contig 13773 bp, 7 predicted proteins | sample 9_EtaG_FD_184082 | JGI IMG/M metagenome (GOLD analysis project Ga0208159, IMG submission 184082) | Marine viral communities from the Subarctic Pacific Ocean - 9_ETSP_OMZ_AT15188 metaG (SPAdes) (version 2) | ecosystem: Environmental > Aquatic > Marine > Oceanic | place: Pacific Ocean | collected... | reverse complement strand
GATACAACAACACTTCTTAATACTGCTAAAGCAAGTAAGTTTCAAAACGATATAGTGTTAAACGGAGATACAGAACTTTCGTTTAGTAAGCCTAGTAAAAGGAAAACTGATGAGCAAAAAGATGGCACACTGTTAAATGCGTGGAAAAAAGAATTAACAAAAATAGCTAAAGATAATACTGATCTTGACGATATGGATATACGTGCAAACAATGATGGCACATATACTTTAACAGAGTGGGATCCACTATTCAATGATACAGTAAAAATTAAAGTAGATGAAAACGGCAACCCAATGTTCCTAGATCCTGATAGCGGAGAATATGTTTTATTAGGAGCCAATCTAGATTCATTTTTAGACGAGCTGAAGTAAGGAGATATAATGGCAATTACGTACAAACAATATGGTGGCGGTGGCGGTAGCGATATAACACCTGAAGAAAGACAATTAAAAAACGAACGTACTCGTATTGAGTCTATGATTCGTTCCTATGAACGTAATCCAGATAATTATAATCCTAGAATGGTAGCATCGTTAGAAAGAATGGCTACTCAGTATGGTTTAATGTTTAGTAGAAAAGAACAAGAGGCTAGTACAGGTGCTAAAGTTATGGCAGGTGTCGGAGGTTTTGCTGATGCTATACTAATGGACTTAATACCTGATAGTATATATTCTGATGACTCTACAACAGATATACGTAATAAGGCTAAAATGGTAGGTACTGGAGCGTCATTTTTACTAGGTACAGGGTTAGCCAGTGCTGGAGTTAGAACTGCCGCTAAATTAGGAGCTAAAGGTGCTACTGCATTAGCTGCCAAGCAAGCCACTAGAGCAGCCGCTAAAAAATCATCTAAAGAAGTAGCAGAAGAAGCCGCTAAAAGTCAGGCTAAAAGAGCTCGTCAAGGTGATGTTGGAGTTGCAGGTGAAAAAGTTGGAGAAAATATAAGCGGAGCAGTCTCAGGTGGTGGGGCTAGAAAAGCTGCAGGCGAAGCATTTGATAACATTGATTCTAATGCTATTAAAAATGCTGCTAAAAAATTAGAGGATAGTGAAGTAGCAAAAGGTCAAGCCTTTGGCTTTGATTTAAAAAACGCTGGTGCGCCCGCTGCTTTAGGTAATATGGCAAAGAAAAATATATCTGAAGGGTTAACAGACATTGGGCAAGCACAAGGCTTTAAATGGGCCCAAAACGCTCTTAGTAAAAATGTTATAAAAGTTATTGAAGACAATCCTATGTCTGGTGCTGAGATTACTAAACTAATTAAAGGTCACAAGCTAACTAAAGACCAAATTGTAGACATAACAAAAGCTATTTCTACTAAGCATGGCGCTAACAGTGCTTATGGTAAGAGCCTTATTGCTAAAGTAAAAGGAGCAAGTAAAGATATAGACTTAGATCCTGAATCAATATTAAAGATTGTACAGAATATAGGTCCTAAAATGGATATTGCTAATAAAACAAACGTTACAAAAGTCATACAAAACGCTGGTTTTAAATTTAACAAGGCTGGAAATGGCGCAGGTGACGAAGTATTAGAATTACTTAACAAGGCTAAACTTATTGGTAAGGATAAAAAGATTAGCAATGTTATAGAATATTTAGAACAAGCAGCTAAACCCGTTGACCCAATGAGTATAATGGCAGCTGCAAAGAAAAATGCTATGCAATTAGGAATAGGAACAGCACAAGCATATGGTTCAGTGAAAGCAGCATTACCATCTAGCTTGCCGTTTGGAGGGCAAGATAAAACTAGAGCTGAACTAGAAGAAGAAATGTATGATCCTTTTAATGCACCCGCACAATAAAATGGAGTATAAATGTCACTTGACAGGTTCGATCAACTGGTGGAGTTCAAGCCGTTTTACGATGAAGACACTACTAAAAGATTATTAGATACATATTATCAAGTACCTCACACATTTACTGATGACTTAAAGAATCAACTCTTTGAGCATGCAGTTCATTATAAACTACCTGTAGAAGAAGAACAAAAGCAGACTGTAGAAGATAAAGACTTTAATCTCATGCGTGGTATTAAGCAAATGGGACAAGGCTTTATATCTGGTTTTACTACATTTAATGTAGGAGAGCCTACTTCTAACGAATATGAACGTATAATGCGTAGTATTGGACAGTTAGGTGGTTTCTTAGGGTATATACCATCCGCTCCTTTAAAAGCAATGAAAGCGTTTCAACTTGCTAATATGGCAAGAGCACTTAAAGGTAACTCTGTTCCTTTATTTGCTGCTAGAAAAGCGACTGAAGCTGCAAGTAAGGTAGCATCTAAAACATTAGATATTGCTAAGTCTTCTAGAGGTAAAGTCTTTTCAGAGACTGCAGAATTTTTAACTAAAGATAAAGTAGCACATGTTGCAGAAGGTGCATTTAACCTAGGTGTTGCTAATGCTGTTGGCTCTTGGCAATTAGGTGTAAATGAAATGTTAAGTTCTGCTGCATATGGTGCAACTACTGGTGGTGTATTTAGAGGTCTTGCAAACTTAGTCAACAGAGGGGGGATACCTAAACTTGATCAGGCCACAAATAAGTACGTATATACAGCAACTCAACAAGAAGACAGACTCATACGTGCTGCAGCGTCATCGTTATATGATGGGTTGCAATCAACAATGCGAGGTGAAACGACACCAGAACAAATATATTCCTACCTCTTAGGTGCTTATTTTGGTGCTAATGAAACTACTGCTGGGCAAGATAGAGCGCTCAAGTTTGTTAATAAAGTAGAGAAGCAAGCCGTAACTAATGCTAAAGAATTAAAACGTTTAAATAAAGATGGCTTACCATTTACAAATGATACATTAGTATACGATCCTAGATTAGTAGATGGGTATAAAGATTTACCAAAAGATGTACAAGAATCTGTAATGCATACTATAGCCTCTAGACATGGTACTCTTTCTAAACAGGTTGCTATGAGTGAAGCAGTATTAAAAGATGCTGTAGGTGGTGATGTAGAAGGTAAAATATCTAGAGCATTAGACTTAGACTCTGCTATCAATGAATCTCAAGATGTAATTAGAGAGCAAAGAATAACAGAAGAAATGGATGAGGCTAATGTTAAAACATACGAAACTATTACACCTAAAGACATAGAAGGTAATAAAGACGAAGTATTTCTTGTTCCAGGTGAATCTAAGATTGTTACCAATAGAGCAGGAGAATCTGCAGTTGCTAAATTAAACGAAAGACAAGGAAATAGAGTAGAGCTACCAATTGAAAATATGACCGACGAAACATTAAGCTTAAATAAAAAGGTTATTAATGACGCTTTAAAACAAGTTGATGATATAAGTACAGTTTCAATAGGTAATGATTTATTAAAGCAATTAGATGATCAAGCGCCTGAAACTGCTATGCATCTTAGACAAAAGTTAGTAAAGATACAGGTAGACAGAACTAGAGCAGAATCAAGATTAACAGATAGAAACGATATTGAAGCGCAATCTGAAGAAGAGTTACCAAAAGTTGATTTTGAAAAAGCAGAAGTAATAATTGATAGAAAGTCTAAAATATTTGTAGACAAGTTTTTAGATGATGAGTTTAAAGACCTTGCTACACCTGATAAAATAGGTGGTGCTAAAAAGAGAGCTAAGGAAAATATACTTGGTATACTACAAAAGAACACTACAATGTCTGAGTATCCTAAATTTAAAGAAAGGATAGCTAAAACATTTACTAAGTCTTTTGGTGACAAGGCTATTTCTTCTGAGGTAGAAGGAGAGTTAAGACAGTTATTTATAAGGCAGGTACAGCAAAGACCTATACCTACACTTACAGTAAATAGGAGATATAATGCTGGAAGTAAAGTATTTACAAATACAGTAAAAGATATTGGAGTATCAGGAAAGAATGCTGCTGGAAATACAAAAGTAAATGGCGATAGTGTCAAAGCTATAGAAATTGTAGGAGAAGACTTATATAAGAAAAGAGGAATCACCCTAGAAGAAAGAATGTATAAGTCTTTAGATAGCGTTGTAAATGAAAACAATGGAGTTTGGACTGAAATTCCTTTAAAAAATCTTAGTAACCCAAGAAACTATGGTAAGCGTAAAGATTCTGATGGAGAGTTTTTTGCTAATAAGATTGTAGGAGACGTTTTATCTCAAGTAAATGAAACAGGTTACTATTATAATGGTGGTAAGGGTGATAGTGGTAAAATGTACTTTTTTAAATATCATCCTGATGTAAATGATTTAAGCGCAACAGATGCTACAAAGTCTGCATACGATATAGTAAATAAGTTTTTAAAGCATGATTCTAATGCAAAAGACCATTATAACGCTTTACGTAAGGCATTTGGAGACAAATATAAGTCAACCACTAAAGTACAAGGGTTTGGCTCAAAACAGTCTGCAATGGAGTATTTTGATAAATCGTTTTTATCTAACATGAAGTACGATGAAGCTCTATATAATATTAAAAGAGTAAATGACGGTGATATAGATTACGTTGATTGGGTAGCAGAAAACAGTTCTATAAGAGATAGTAAAGGTTTTAATAAACGTAACCAAATATGGATGACAGACGGGTTTGAATTAGACGCTAATCATTTTAAGGAAATATATTCTAAATCTGGAAAGACAGTAAAGATTGAAAACGATCAATTAAACTATAGATTATTTAATGACCCTAACAATAAAGATGATAATGGTAATGATTTAACGTCTGATTCTGCTGCAAAGCACTATGGAGAAATAACAGATGGAGAAATACTTGTAGAAGAAAGCGTTTTAGATGCTTTTAATACTGCGTACGGCCATCCAGAGTCTGGTCAAAATAAAGCGTTTGTAGTTGATAACGATCCTACGCATGGTGCGTTTCTTGGTAAAATGATGTTCCATAAAGCAAGTCCAGAAGCAAGTAGATGGATGAGAGAAAACAATTTACATATGCTTGTCCCTGAATCTGCAGCTAAAGAGTTTGGTAGCCGTAAAGTTGGAGACTTAACTGTTAATGACAATGGTTTAGTAGATTTTGATTTTAAAGGTGGTGAAGACTATAAGATGAACTTATCGTCAATAAAAGGTTCGTTATCTGAAAAGCAAACACAACATATGCTAGATCCACAAATGATTCCAAAGCAAATGATGTCTAATCTATTGCCACATTCTTTTAAGCCTATAGACCAAAAAGTAATGGATGATTTTTATAACGACATTATTGTAGACAAGTTTACAGGTACAGAAGAGTATAACACTAAATTAAAAGAAGCATTAGAAAGCACTGAAATATCCAAAGAAACTGAGAATGATATACTTAGAAACATGGACAAAGTTGGATTAGCTGATATAGTAGATGCTATTAAAAATACAGAGCACCCAGAGTTTGTTGGAAAAATGTATAAAAAGATTCTTAAATCTAATGTAGACAATATAACGTTAGATTATGAAAGTGGTGAAGTAACTGATGCAGAGTTTCAAGAGAATATTGCTGAAGCAAAAACATTTACATCTGCTATTAATCGTATGATGGAAATATATCCAGACCTAGCCGTATTCTTACATAAAGATGTTAGAAATTACATGCAGGCTGCAATGCGTAACTTTGTAGTAAATAAAATTGTACGTCCTAAATGGGATTATTCTGTAAGCGTTAGGATGCGTGGTTATGATCCGTGGCTTAGAATTGACTCTAAGTTTAAAGATATGAATATGGATATGACTAAAGGCCGTAGAGGTATTACAAAAGATAGAAAACATCTTAAAGATACGTATGGTGTAGAAAATCCTGACCAGCTTTTTTATTTAGATGATTATTACAGAGATGTAAGATATGATGTTAGCGACCTTATTAATTATAAAAGTAGAGACAATAAACTTACTTTAGGAGAGATATGGGATAAACATTCTAGTAACCCTAAAGTAAAAGAGTTTTTTAAGACAGTGTCTTTGCGTGTTCCAATGGATAGTATATCTGGTGCACATGAACTTGCTTTTGCAGGCTTTACAGGTATTAAGGGTCATGGTGCCGTGTTTCATCCTAGAACTATGAGAGCGTTAGGTGGTGCTGACCTTGATGGTGATAAAGCATTTGTTCTTTTTGGTATGAAAAAAGAATACAGAGACATGTATCATAGAAATAAATATGAATTTAGGGACGATAATGGCTTTATTAAGGACAATAAAGATGCACTGATACCTAAAGTAGGGCTAGACATTTTAATGCCTATATTAAACGATAAAAATAACCATGACCAAGCAGTTGCAAAAAAGATTCAGGCAGGTAAATTAACGTATCAAGACTTATTAACCCTTACTAATGATGCCCCCGCAAGTGAAAAAGGTAATCCATATCAATCATTTATTGGAAAGTTTACGGTAGAAGGTAGATTAGATATTGCAAATAAAGCTGTAGCAGGTCGTGATCAGTTAGGTCCTGCTGTTGTAAGTAAACAAATATTAAACGCTGCTTATGATGCTATTAAAAATAACAAAGTAAAAAGATATATTGGTCCTAAAGGAAAGATACTTGAAGTAGAAGAGTATGATAAACTTTCAGATGTCAAAAAGAAAAAGTACAAAGAAGATAATAGAGAAATGTACGTTTATGGTAAAAATAAACAGCATAAAGCATTTATTACACCTAGAACAGATGCTGAAGAGTTGCAGTTTGCTAGAGAGTTATCAAGAGCTCAAATAGCATTTGGTTCTGACCCGTTAGATGAGTTAGGACTTTCTGGCTCTAAACATTTTTATGATACCTTATTTCATAGTCTATTTAAAGTAGAATATAATAATAGTAATGCAGCAGACGCATTTACTCCTTATTACCACGCAAAACAAGGTACTATAAAGATATTCCAAGATTTTAACAGAGGATACTTTAGTAGAAATTATGCTAAAAACAGACGTTATTATTCACATGAGATCCAGGAGTTTGCTAGTAAGATACATTTATTAGAAAAAGACCAAAGAGGCAATATGCTTGCTAAAATGGTACAAGAATTAGAACCGCTTGATTATAGTGATGATATAATTGGTAGAGTAGATAAAGAAGCAATGTTAGAAAGGTATGATGACTATAAAAATTTAGCTGGTGAACTTAAAATGTTAAATGACTCTTACCTTGCTGATGCAGATGGAAATAAAGTTGATGGAGGTTTGCTTGGAAGATGGAGGTTTACATCTATATCATCTCCTGTTACGCTAAAAGTAATGGATTATGAATTATATAAACCTGCTAAACGTAGAGAGATGTTAGAAGATTTAGCTCTTTATGACGACTTTTTTAACGGCATGTCTAAAAAAAGTTTCTTTAATACACTTACATTTAAAGCAAAAAGTAGTCCTTGGGATGAAGCCAATATAAAATACTTTACAGATAAAAATGGTGTGTTTGACCAGAACAAATATGATTTAGCTTATGACAATGCATTAACATTTAGAAGCGAAATGATTGATAGGGCTTATAGGCAGGGTACTGATTTTATGCAAAACGATGCTATGGATAGAGCCTCTGCTGTTCAATTATTATATGCTATACGTAGGGCAAGAGAAGCTGGTGTTACTGATGAATTTATTAGAAACGCTGCAGATTGGGCTAGTCATACTAAAAAAATGTCTAGAATACAAAGGGCTAAAGATATAGCTGTATCGTTTGATAAAGAAAATGCTGCAGCAGAACAAGAAGGTGAAACAGTTATAGAAAGAGCTAAGTCTGTTGATGACTTTAAAATGAGTAAAATATTTAAAATATCTTCTAAAGATGCTCCGTTTGATATGCAGCAAAAAATAACTAATAGAATTAAAAGTTTTAAACTTGCTAATAATTTTAGAATGGGCAAGGATAAAGATGGCAATAAGAAAACTAGAGTTTTAGGACCTCAAGAATCATACTTAGTAGATACTATGCTTATGTCTACGTTTGATAAAGCAGAAGGCTTAACTAACTATAAGTACTATAAATCATTGCCTGTCGAAATGCAGTCAATAGTAGATCCTTTAATTAAACAAGTAGAACTTAGTGGTACTGAAACATTATTTGAAAAAGTAGGCCTAAATAGTGAATATGTTAGTGATGGTGCAGTAAGGGATTTCTTAAAAACATACAGTGAGCAATTTGATTATAAAACGAATGTCAAAATGGAAGAGTTTGATATTGGTAAAGCATTAGACGCTGACAATACTACAGGTGAGCTTACTAAAATGGCCCCTAGAGACCCTTTTGAAAAAGATAGTGAAGGTATATACGCTACTAGAGAAAGACTTGCTAGGGCTGGTAAAGTAAAATTATCTGACTTTGAACGTAAAATGGTAGATGAACTTATAGGTCATATATCTTATTATGGTAAATCTATTGGTAATACTGACAAGTTAAACCAAATAACAAGATCTATAGTTCGTAAAAACTTTGACGCTATGAGCGTAGAAGATTATCGTATTGTAAATAATTTCTTTAAAGATATGCGTAGTGGCACTGTGTTTGTACGTGATGGAAGCTTAACTAAGGATAATATATTAAAACTAGCAGAGCGTCACTGGATGCTGTTTCCTAGAACTGTATCTAGAGAAATGATGGTAAAAGATTTTGAGATATTTACTCAAGAAGGAAGGTTTCAAAATTATAAAGGTGAATGGAGGCGTGGTAATGTAGGCAGACCTACACATGCTATTGAAAATATACAATATGTATTAGGTAAAGCTGAAGCATTAGCAATTAAAATGGACGAAGATGAAAAAGCTAAGTTTGAAACGTTATTACGTAATGAAACTGGTTACGAATCTTTACCTGATGGTATCGGGCAGCATATAGCTGAAGTTGTTACTGCTAGACGTGATTTAGAATCATTTAAACAAGCTAATCCTCAAAAAGCAAAAGATAATAGTACTTATTGGATTGACCTTGCTACATATGAAAACAATTTAAAAGATGCAGAAAAAATTGCTAATTGGAAGAAAACTTCTAAAACAAAGTTTGCTGTTCAGAAAAAAGGTGGGACATATCCTGAAAATGGAGAACAAATAGCACGTAATATAGATAAGGTCTTAACTAAAACAGCTCGTAAGGCTTACAAATGGATAGCAGGCGTTAATTATAAGTATAATAGAAGAACTGGAAAGCATGAGCCAGATGCAAGTATAGAAAATCCTATGAATAAATACTTAATAACAAAAGGTAGTGGTAAAAATAAAAAGGTAGAATATTGGTTCGGCAATACAATGCTACCTAAAATTAATGCTGCAAAGTTTACTGATGATATTATGAAAGTTTTAAAAAGCGGTAAACCTTTAGATCTTAGTATAGGATTAGATAATCTTAGAAAAATATCCAGAAGTATACAGATAGAAAATATACTTGAAATGAGAGATATGACTACAGATATAGATGAAAGAAAAATGTATACTAAACTTGCTAATAATCTATCGAAGGCTAAGTATCATAGGACTAGACAGTTTCAGTCTGAGTTTTATCATCCACATTTTATTCAAAATAAAGTAGTTGCTAAAGAAGCTATTGAAGCAGCAATTAAAAAAATTAAAGACCAAACTGGCATTCCTGATGAACAAAGAGAACAAGAGATTGCTAAGCTTGTACTTAGATATAAATCTATGACAGGTGACTGGATTGTAAATGATGTTGCAGAAGATGGCCTTATTAGAGGCGCTTTAGATGAAATATCAAGAAAACGTCAAGGTGAACACTTTAAAGCATTAGAAAAAGATCCTATTAGTGGCAATATGATGTCACGTAATATACATTTACCTGGTTGGAACAGAGATTTAGGTGCTTGGGATATATATCAGAAAAATTTAATAGATACATTTTATAGACAGATAGGTCAAATCATGTCTAAAAAGATGCTTTCTAACTTTAATAAAGAAGCTTCTAAAAATTGGAATAACCCAGAACTTGCTAAAGCATGGAATAATTATATATACGATTACATTTCACGTTCTATGGGTTATCCATCTAAACTACCTGAGTCTTGGCTTACGGGTCCTGATGCTAAAACTATGAAAGTCAAAGGAACACCTTATGCATGGTTCGCTGACAATACTGTTAAAAACACAATTAATAGAATTAGACGTGCTGTAGGAATGAAAGACAATGAAATGTTGCCTGAAAATCTGCAAGGTGTTGACGAAATGGATATAAGACATTGGTCTAATTTAGAAGCTAAATATCAAATGGCTACACTACTTGCTCACCCTAAGTCAGCGACTGGTAATATATTTGGTGGTCAAATGCATACTATACAATCAACAGGATGGCGTAATTTTAAAAATGCACGATCAGTTGAATATTGGCGTACTAATATTGCTGGAAAAGCAAGTGAATGGTCTACTAAAAAAGATATAGAAGAATGGGCTATTAGTCATGGAGTTGTTCCAAACTTTATATTATATGAGGCTGGATTAAATCCAAACTTTAAAGAAGGTAAATGGAAGCGCTTTATGGTAGATGCTAAGAAAGTGTTATCAAAAGACCCTATGGTTAAAGATGAAACACTTATATCTTTAGCGGGTAAGCATCAAATTACTGAAGCTATGTTTCAGAAGTCAGCGTGGTTTATGAGAACACCTGAAAGAGCACTGCGTCGTGATGCATTTGCTGCACATTATTTGCAAGCTAGGGAGTTATATGGTCATTCTAATATGGATCTAAACGATCCGTTCTTAATTGAAATGGCTAAAAAAGGTGTACAAGCTACGCAGTTTTTATACTCTGCTCCGTATCGTCCTGCCTTTTCTGCGACAGCATTAGGTAAGGTTATGACTCGTTTCCAAACTTGGGCTTGGAACTCAGTTCGTTTTAGAAATGATGTATATAGAGATGCAAAATTATATGGTTTTAGACGTGGTACTCCTGAGTTTGAAAGATTTAAACGACAGACAAGTACAGATATGTTTGTTCTTGGTTTAGCGAATATATTTGCATACTCATTATTTGAAACAGCTATGCCTCAACCTTATTCTTGGTTTCAAGATACAGCCGATTGGCTTTTTGGAAATGAAGTTGAGAGAGATAGAGCGTTTTTTGGGGTTTGGCCAACTGCTATAGCACCACTCCAGATGGTTACTCCGCCAGGCTTGCGGTTGGCTCCAGCCCTGTTTAACTCTATAGTAACAAACGATACTAGCAGATTAACTGAATATTATATTTGGACTATGTTCCCGTTTGGTAGAATCGCTAGAGATGTTACTGGTTTGATGAAAAATCCCTATTATACAGTTGAAAAAGCTACAGGTATACCATATATACAGTTAGCACGAGAAATTAAAAAGATGGATAAAGCAACTAATGCAGTTAAAAAAGAAGACGATAAAGATTCCGAAGAATTATTGGACACGAAGTAGTACAAAATTTCCTAAATTCTATTGCGATACTAATTACGTTTATATAAGTTCTAAAGATAATAATAACAAACGTAAGTAAAGTGCCTCCTAAGCATTAGATGCAGGTTCGATTCCTGCCGAGGGTACTGTTACTTACAGAACAGGAGTAACAGATGTCTTTAGAGCAAGTAATCCAATACAAGGATATATTTTTAGCAGCAGATCACGGCTGGTCACCCAACACTAAAACAATCTACCAAAGGTCTTTTAATAAATACATAAGAGACGGATTCCCTAACACTACATATAGAGCTATGGTTATAAGATGCCTAAATAGGCTCAGTAAATGGTGTTTTGAGGAAGGATTAACAAAAATACATAAGCCACTATCAGGTGGTAATAAATATACTAAAAGAACCCGTGTTTTTTCTGATGATGAATTAGGCGTTATTTTGAATGAACTTAAACCTTTACACTTTCAAGAGATGGTTAGGTTTATATATTATACTGGCGCAAGACAGTGTGAGGTAAGGCGATTTGACTTTAAAGACTATGGTCATTACATAAAAGCAAATAGTAAGGGGGAAGAGAGGCTCATTCGAGTTAATTCCCAGGCTCAAAAGGTGTTGGCACGTTCGAAAAAAAATAAATGGAACTATTCCGCTTGTACAGCAAGCAGAGCATTTAGAGATAATATGAAAAGATTAGGTATACAAGGAACGTTACATGATCTTAGACGCTCTTTCGGTTTACGTATGATAAAAAAAATAGGCATATACCAGACGTCGAAGTTACTTGGCCATAAGTCAGTAACAACGACAGAGAACCATTATGCTCCTTTGTTAAGTGTGGATATAGATGATTTTGAGTTATAAGGGGAGTATTAACCCCCCTTATATATTCTGCCTCTTGGCTGAGGTCTACATAGAGTTCGGCTCATTTAACAGTTTGTCCTGACCTTCGGGCTTGTGTGCCACGTAGATGTCGTATTCACCGAATCGTAGTTTACAGTGGTCTAGATTGATATATTCTAAGTCGACGTCCGTTCCTTGTTTAGGACTTCCCATCATATCTTCCAGCCTCTCTAATATACGACATCCTACGAGGAATTTCCAAGCAATTAAGCCCATGTTCCCGTTATCAGCCTTCATATTTTGTTCTATGTATTCTTCTGCTTCTTTAAGCGGTTTTGTTTCCATCACTATCATATCCTTCTACTTTAAATCTATCAGGCTCAGGTTTCCATTCATGTTTAGCCATATGGTGCTCTGCACTTACGTCTAAATCTATTTGAGTTTTTCTACTAAACTCTTCTTCAATGTCATCCTGGTCTGCCATACCCCATAAAAGAGTAAGATAGACTATTATATCAACAATTCGACCTCTTACATCTTCTCGTTGACTTTTGTGTCCTTTGATATAAGACTGCACTCCATCTATATGTTTAAATAGATATGTCATAAGAATAGTCTCACGACTTAAGCCTTGTAACTTTGCAATTCTTTCAAAATTTGCAAAACAATTATCTTTGTCGTGAGCGTATTCCTTTTGACCTGCAGTTCTTATCGTTCGAACTTTTTCGAATATATCTTCTAATAGTTCATTGTGTTCTGCTAGTCGCATTTTATTTTCCTCATTGTTAACTCTCTGTAAACAAAATCATATACCCACCAACATCTAGGGTTATTAAACGAAGCTTTTAATGCTGCTTTTTTAGCACGTTCTATAAGTCCTAGACCTTGATATTCGGGTAGAACATTTGTTCTTCTTATAGGCGATTTCTTTACAGAGTTTCTGCTTGTTATTAGGTTATCGTTGCTTAGATCTACTAAGTCTGCCATTATACCTCCCGTTGATTAAGAATATTTAAAATAGCTTCTCTAACACCTATTATAGGGCGTAGTCGAAGAACCATTCTAATTTCTTCCATGTCCATTACTAAAAGGGAAGATCCTCCTGATCTTCAGCTGATTTTAACTCATCTTCTTTAGCGCTTACTGCAAAGAATAATGATTTATCAGCGCCTTTTTCATTTAACCAACCCGCTAAGCCTATCTGAGCACCTTTTGGTATTTTTTGGTCAAAGGTTATATTTCCTCTAAAATGAGGCTGTCTGTTTTCTTCTGTAGCATCTTTATTTATATATAAAGTCACTTTACCTAGCTTTACGTATGACATTATAGTCTCCTTTTTGTTTATCGTTTTTGTATAAGTTTTCTTCTTATACTGTTTGTTTCGTACCATATTAGCAATCTGTTTCTTGGTTTTTCCTTTTCTAGAACCAGCTGCAAATAAAATTTGATTACTCCTGTAGATCTTACTTATCATAATATCTCCAAGTTATGTGTTGTTATGTTTGATTTAATTGGGTAGCTTGAAGTACTATTGAGGATGGTGTCGCTATGTTTTACTTGCGTAGGAATAACTGAGGGCCTCAGCCCTTGTACATAGTTTGATTCCTCAATAGTTTCATCTACG
>Ga0208159_1000637_pt1 | contig 13789 bp, 19 predicted proteins | sample 9_EtaG_FD_184082 | JGI IMG/M metagenome (GOLD analysis project Ga0208159, IMG submission 184082) | Marine viral communities from the Subarctic Pacific Ocean - 9_ETSP_OMZ_AT15188 metaG (SPAdes) (version 2) | ecosystem: Environmental > Aquatic > Marine > Oceanic | place: Pacific Ocean | collected... | reverse complement strand
GTTAGCGGCAGTAAGCGTGACACCATGAGCAGCAGCCTGCGGTTGTATTATTAGAACACGAGGGTCAGGGTCTGACTGAAAGCGCTGGAATATGTCTGTACGCTTAGGCGCAGAAACGTCTCCTCGTATGATCTCGGACGTAACCCCGTCCCGGAGGAGTCTTTCCGATAGCATATCAATCGTGTGTCTAAACGGTACAAATACCAGAACTTTTTGACTGCTTTCATCTATAACTTCTTTCAAGACTTGATACCTATTCTTAATATCAAACTGTATCGTATCGCCTTCATCAGTATATATAGCCCCTGCACTTATTTGTAGCAGCTTGTTCAAGCTTATAGCAGCGTTGGCGGCTGTAACGTCTTCCCCAACTATTTGCATAACCATTTTCTTACGAAGCGTTTCGTAATACTTTTTTTGTTGCGTTGTCATATCTACAAAGCGTTTGGTGTAAACCATATCAGGCAAATCTAAACACTCTTCTTTTGTAAAACGTATAGCGGGTTGCAAAGCTTTGAATACAGTATCCTTAGCTGTATCTTTTGGTTTGTATTTGAACTGTGTTACTTTCCACATGACTATATCTCGCCAAGACCCAAAAAATCTTGGTACAGACAACGGATTAATCATCTTAGCTAGACCATAAGCATCCAAAGGACTTTGGGCCGCAGGTGTACCAGTCATCATCCACAGCCAAGCATCTTCTCCTATGATATTATTGAGCGTCTTCCATCTTTTAGTCTGCACGTTTTTATAGTGCGTGGCTTCATCAACTATAAATAAATCAAACCCACCGTTGGCTATATCGTCCTTTACAATCTCTACACCATCGTAATTTATAATTATAAACTCTGCACCGCTGTTGATAATTTTCTTACGCTTCTCTTTCGAACCATAGGCAACGTCAACTGTTCTGTGCATCGCAAAAGAAAACAAATCGTTCCTCCATGCGCTGTCCATAATTGACAGAGGACATACAACAAGAACCCTGTTTACCTTCCCTTGTTGCATCAAATAGTCAGCCGCCCATATAGAAGATGCCGTTTTCCCCGTGCCTTGTTCATTAAAACAAAAGGCTTTCTTGTTCATAGTGAGAAATGATGCCGTATCTTTCTGATGTTCGAACGGTTTGTACTGACCCGGCCAGCTATAACGTTTGGTAATAGGTGACGGTATGTTTATATTTAAATTTTTTAGAGTATGAACTTCGTCAATACCCCAGTTTACAACAACTTCATTCATAGACACTTCCTTACTCTTTGGGATTACAGTTGTTATCTGTTTAGGGTTACGAACTTTAAGCAGTAACGCCTTGTCCCTTATTATTTTCATGTTGTTCTCCGTGGTAGCTTGTAGCTACTTCTTTTTGGGTGGTTTACTCATCCTTCCACCTCCTGCTCTATTCTTTGATGGACTTTGTAGCTTTACGCCATCCTTGTTAGATCCACCTTTACTCAATGCTTTTTTGTGTGCAATATCTTTACCTTTTCTTTTTACACCCTTTTTATCCATTTTCCTACGGGCGCGTTGTCTTTCCATACGATCAGAGTGTTCACCCCTAGCTTTTTGTTGCTTGTACTCTTTCTTATAAGGTCTAGGTTTGTTTTTATATGGCATTAGTTACTCCCATTATGAGGACACTCCATCACTGGACAATGACGCTTGCATAAACCAGAGGGACGGGGGTTCCATACCTCTTTGTCAAACGCTATTTGCATACTAGCATACTTTGTTAACCATTTCTCCCAAAGAATTGACTCGGAGTCAATTTCATAAGTTTCTTTTATTAAACTACCCGCAACTACAAAAAGTAGACCCGCTTTTATTTTTGTTACCTGTGGGTAATGTTTAAATACCGATAGAGCCATAAGCTCAAGCTGCCCTTTATCTGCATATCGTGCAGATTTGCCTGTTTTATAATCTATAACCCAAGCCATCTCTGCCAGTACATCTACTATTATAAGATCAGCTATGCCTCTAAACCACACTCTCTTATCAAAGAAATCACAGGGTTCTAAGTCTTCAGTTAGCCCCAATTTCTTTTCACATACTTTTATACCTCTTTTATTGTTTAGAGCGTCTAGCGTAGGCTCTATAAACCCAAACTTTTTTGGTAGAGGTGCATCCTTTCCAATATAATCTTCACATGCTTTATGAAACTCAGTGCCATATCGCGTAGCTTCTGTCTCTTCAAAAGGATATTCTTTTAATATACTAACATGATAGAACTGCTTCGGGCATGTATCAAATGCCTTTGCTTTACTAAATGACCAAGGTGCTATGCTCACTCGCAGTCTCCATAGGATTTTCCTGTGCCGCTTTCACAATCCACAGGTAAGCCTGTTGCCCAATCGGGTGTCCATCTCATGCACTCCTCAACATACGTTTGAGCCGCTGCTACTTCGTTGTCTTCCACACAGCAAACTATTGAGTCGTGTACCGTCAACACCACTTTATATTTCTTACTAATTCTTAGCATTTGTTCACCTATAATACAACGTGCTAGTGCTTGGCACACATTCTCTATTACCTTGCCACCGTATATTCTAGTGCGCCCCCTACGTGTTTTATAGCTATACTCAATACCCTTTTCGCCTTGTTCTCCTGACAAATCATCGTAACGCACTAATAACCCTGACGGCAGTACAATACCGCGTTCCGATCCCGAAACTTCCAATATACCTTCTCTACCAAAATGCGCGGCTCTTTTACTTGCAAGCTGCTGTATCATATGATGAGCGTCGCGCCATACCTTACTAATCTTAAAGTTAGAGTCACGATATATCTGTATTATCCTCCGGGCCTCGTGGGGTTCGACTTCATACCCAAACGTCTTTAGCTGTGTGCCAAACTTCTCAGCACCCATACCATATCCTGCGCCTAAGATTGTAGTTTTGCCAACGAACCGCTGATCCTTTGTGACATCCGCCTCGTCACATTGATATATACGTGACGCCATCTTTACATATACATCCTCACCTTTTGCAAATGCAGCGGTGAGATCGTCTTGCCCTGCAAACCATGCCAATACTCGCGCTTCAATCTGCGAACTGTCAGCTTCTACTATGGTGTAGCCTTCGGGAGCAACAATCGCCTTCTTCAACTTCTTAGCGTTTGGTCCCCTGCTTGGTAGGTTTTGTAGATTTATCTTGTCAGAACCACCCCACCTTCCAGTGTGCGCCGCGTAGTATCGCACAGGAACTGGTAACAAACCTCTCTTACATATATTTATAAACCGTTCGGTGCGGGTTTCTTCCAACGTGCTTTTATTGCCTAGCCGCGCAGCTACTAAAGATTGCACCTTGTCATCGTCGTGTTCTTGCAATGCTTTGAAGCCTTCGTCGGCTTTGGCTAAGGCGTACGTTTCTTTACCTGTTGTGACGCTAATCTTCATCGGAGGCTCCACACCAAGATCTCGTAGCATGTCAGCAAATTTCTGGTTGCTCATCAGATCTTTCTTATCTTCTATATTTGCATCGCGTAGCAACTTGTCCTTACGTTCTTTGGTATCTTCGAGATGCTGCTCTAGAAGTCCAAGATCAAGATCGAGCGTAGGTTCAATAAACATACGCAATGTAAGGTCAATAAGTTTTAACTCTTGTTTGGGAAACTTTGCGCCCATCTTTTTAAAAAGATTGTAGGTCAAATCTACATCGTTCTTGGCGTACTCGCCATAACGTAGGGCTTCTTGTTCTGTGAAATCGGCTCGGCGTTTGCCCTTGGCATTGTGTACCTCGGTTCCTTTAACACCGACACCGTATCTTTCTGCTACCGCTTTGAGAGACGCGCTAGTCTCTACACCATGCAAAGCACGAGCCATGCACATTGTATCAAACCATGCTTTCGGTTTTATTCCGTATCGCCATGCAAGTATTGCCCCATCAAACATAGTGTTATGACAGAGAATACCACACTGAGAGAAGTCTATGTGTGACAACAAACGTGCCAGCAGAGCTGGGTCACGCACATATTTAGTTTTTTTGTCGTTCTTCTTGATCGCAAGGCCAATGACCTCGAACCTTTTGTCTCGCACATATTCTTCAGTTGTCAGCTTTGATAACGAATAGTCCTGAGCATAATACGTTTCAAAGTCTAGCGTATAAATATCCATTAAGTTTCAGCTATCTCACCACCCAATGACATATACCCACAAACATCTACGTAGTTGTCTAAGTTCTTTACGCCGTCTCCGTGTAATCTTGCGATCTTCATCAAAGACATCATAATTGGAATGTCATCTACTTTTATAAAATCTATAAGACCAAGGTGCGTGTTCCAGTACGAAGCAATCATCGTAAAGTTAGCTTCAGCATCACCGTGCTGCTCGGCTCTGTCTGTAGTGACAAGATCTTTTGCTGTGTCTAATATCGTGCTTCTCTCGGCTGCGCGTGTGGCGTCTATCTCTTCTCGCCAATTAGTTGAGCTTATTCTCGACACCATATTCTTTACGAAGTCTATGTCTACACCACATTCATCTGCTACGATAGCATAATCGGCTTTGCGATTTTTGATTAGGTATTCCCATACCTTGCTCTCTTTTTTAGTCATCTTTAACCTCCCAAACATTCTCCAACGTCCAATCGTGGCCGTCATCTGTTTGTACCCAATTAAACTTTTCTCTTTGTTCTTTGGTCGGGGCATCGGCAATCATCCAAGCTGTTTCTTGGTCTGGTGCTTCAATGATTGTTTGGTAGCCAACATCTTTAGTGGCTGTTACTTTATATTTCGGCATTTGCTGTTCTCCTACCAAGGTCTTAGTTTAGGTCTTACAACATGTGACGCGACCTCGCTTACATCACAATGGCCTTCTGTTGCACTGATTTTATCGTAAAATCCATTGATAGTAAGCAGTACATCCCAACAAGCATCCTCGCTATCAAACCAAGCGGTCAAATACATTTGATGTTCTGCAACGGTATAGCCTACCGTTAATAAAGTAAAAAATTCCATGACAACTCCATATCTTTATGTATTATATTTATAGGGGCGAGTTTTAACGCGGTTTTTTAGTCCTTTCTTTTCCACGTTTCCTCTGAATAACTTGCCCCACCTCATTGTCTTTCTGATCCCAAGGAGCTTTTACAAGACTGATTTTTTGCTGTCCATACGCTAACTTACGTCTGTAGCCTTGCATTTCTTTTTGGTTCTTGGTCCAACGGCTCATACTACACCTTGCCAAGATCTTCTCCTGTGTTCTATAACTACACCGGTCCTCCTCAAAGCGTCCACGTAGTCGTCTAACTCTTCCATCGCGGCAAATATCTCCTGTTCTATCCTAGGTCTGGCGTCTTTGCGCCCACTTTCGTCTTGTAAACTATCGACTTGTCTTTTTAACCATTTTAGTTGTGCCGCTTGCCAATCTGTTAACTGCTCATTCCCCATAACTATCTCCTTAAAAAGGTGGTTCTTCTCCATCATAAGATGGTAACCATGCTACATAATTTTCGGGTTCTGTCACCTCTTCTTTTATTTCAGCTATCCCCATCTCATGTAGAAACAGGGATAGCTGTTGCGGTAAGTCACTCTGCATCGACTGTTTTGTCATCACGCAATACGCGAACAATATCTTCAACAGGTTTTAAGTCTACGCCTATGTGTTCGGCGCAACCTCTATACCTACTCAACCACCCTGCTAAGTATACCCCTGCCTGTTTACGTAATTCTTCCTGTGACTTTGGGTCATCAGGATCAAACGCTTGATATCCTCCGCCTAGCTTTCTGCTAGCAACTGGAGAGATGTATGCAGGATATTCCGTTACCTTAATTGAAGGTGTAGCTGCTTCGATAACTTCACTCTTAACGACAATGCGTAATCCAGAAGCAAGCTGTCGAGCCAAGTTTAACTTAGCTTGCCACAACAACTCGTCGTCTCTTCCATGAAATGAATTATATGCGGGGTGATCTGGTTGTGTTTCTAACCACAAAACAAATTCATCCGCTTTAAAGGTATTTTTACCCGTGTCATTTAAATAGTCATCGACCATCTTCTGACGTGTTTTCTTATTAAATTTACTCATTTATTTTCCCTTCTAAAAAATTAATTACCGTGACTTGACTTAACAGGTCTAACCTCGTCTCGACCAAACTCAACCGCCTTACCGTAACGGAACGGAACTCAGCAGAACCCAACTCGACTCAACCGCCGAAACCGAACAAAGCTTAACATGCCCCATCGCAACTAGACTGAACCGCCACAACTGATCGAAACCCAACAAAGCTTGACGCAACATAACCGCCCTACCCTACCTTAACCGAACGCAACTAAACAAAACCGAACTTAACATAACTCAACCGCCATAGCTCAACAGATCTTTACTCAACTCGCCGCAACCAAACTAAACCGCCATAGCTCAACCGAACTCAACAAGACATGACGAAACTTAACTAAACTGAACCGCCTTACCGCAACCCATCGTTACCCAACTCAACCCAACAAACCTTAACTTAACCGCCGAAACAAAACGGAACACTCCACAACTGAACTCAACGGAACTCAACCAAACTCAACCGCCGTAACCCGTGGCACAGGGGCGGCGCACCGCCCCACTCCAAAAACATATCTTATGCGGCTCTGCGTAACCGCTCTTCGTTCAAGAAATCCATCAACTCTTGAGTTTCTTGATCGTAACATTCAGGGTGTTCGTAAGCCAACTCTTGGACTTCACGCGCTTCTGCTACGATATCATCCCAAGCAAGTTGAGCATCTCCCATATCTTCGGAACTATATACCGAGAAGGAACCGAAAGAGCCGTTGCCCTTTTCCTGTCTGTTATCTCCAAGACCGCAGATCATACCAGAGTTAGCTAACAGAGATATAACTCCCTGTGCGTTGAAGGTAGGTGTGCAATACTTGATAGTTACTTCGGAACACCAATTTGGAAGGTACGCACGTGTACGTATGTCTGGTGTCCTGTTCATATCAGCGGCTCGAACAACGTCCATTTTAAGGTAGGGCTTTCCCCATATGTTGATCTTGGCTTCTGGAATGTAAATCAAACGATTAACATTTGCCTTTGTAATCCCTGCGGTTTCCAAGGCCGCTGTAGCTAAACCTTTTTTAATTCCTGTTGAAGGGAAACAGAGCAGGGTCTTACCATCTTTTTGTCTATACATGGTCTCCCTAAACTCTTTTTCAGGGTTGTGTTTAATCTCCCTTTTTTCTGCCGCTGTTTTGCGTTGCGCTCCTAAGAGTAGGTCACGCATAGCTTTTGACCCCATGCTATTAAAATACATAGGTGTGTCACCTATAATTCTAAGTTTTAACATTCCCTGTTTAATCGTATGGATTTGGACTGTTTCAGGGGCTTTTGATTTTACTGTAGCCATTTTTTTGGTCTCCATTAGAGTTTCTGTAGAGTTTCCTCTACACTTGCAATGTTGTCCTCATTGACAACCATTGATATTCCGTCAGCTAATTCGATATCTCTCAAGTTCTTTTCCTGTAATGCGGTAGGTTTGTTCCTGCCCGCTTTACATTCGATACCGATAAACCGACCTTTGTGGCATACTATTATATCTGGCACACCACTGTAGCCATACCCACCAGTGACAGGATAGAAGAAGTACGCTTTGTACTCTTTAAGTAGCTTTACTACTTTCTTTTTAACTTTTGCTTCAGGCGTCATAACTTCTACCTAACTGGTTTCGTAACTGGCGTCTGATCAGGCGTGGCTATAACCACGCCCAACCAAGGATTTAATCGTGAAACAAATAAAATGTATTTCTTTGACTACAATGACGCTCACCAACACCTTTGATTTTATCAACTATCATTAGTCTAGCAACGCCCTCTTGTACCCATTTAGGTGTCTCACGTATATTGATATAGTGTGACTTTACTAGCGTGTCAAGACATTCTATACCTAAACATGTAATAAAAACACTTTCTTTATCATTCTCGTCATTTGAGAAGGAAACGCGGTATACGTTTCCCTCAGTGATTTCATCCTCACTGGACAAGGTAACAGGAACCATCGCTCACACGATACCCCACTTCATCAACGTATTGTCCGTCTTGTAGCATTTGTATAACGGCAAGCTTACCTTCCAGCTCCTGCGGCAAATCTCCTTGTGTATAGATAGAGATGTTGTCAGAAGGTATATGATCGTCTAACCTGCGATCCACATCTACATCTCTCACGACTTTGTACTTCATGTCACCGAAAGAGTTTATAGAGGTCTCCACATACATATGCTTTGTATCGGCGTATTTAAGTTTGGTTTCCGATACCTTTTCACGTTGAGCAAACAAATCTTCTAGTAGTTGTTTGAACTCAAGATTGACAAACTGATGACCAGTATCAAGCAAGTGTTTTAGCTCTAGCGTCAGGGCATCCGTTCTCGGCATAGTAGTGTGACTTGAATACGAGTTAGTTACATCAAGGGTCTCCTCTGAAACAATCTTACGCCTTACGCTACCGGCATCGTCTATGATCTTACGTAAAGATCTCTGCGCCCCTCGCGACACATCATTCACGGTAAGGCTCATAGACTGAACCAAATTCATAGGCCGTAGGTACTTGCGAACATTAGTCATAGCACGTTTGATAGAGACAGCTTCAGCCATGTTCTCACGTTGACCATAGGAATACTTGCCGTTGTCAATGTTTGGACTGAACAGACAAAACTTTCTATGCTCCACTGGGTTTCCATCGTCATCGTATTTCTGTGGTGTAACCTTCCTGTCTCTGAAATCGGCAAAGGCAATGTCGCCCATCGTGTACTGATCGCCAACCTTGTAGACATACATCGCCACATTTGATTTGTGTGCGAATTTGTATGTAGGGAACTCCGCTTGTATTGTACGCGCGAACTCTTTTAGTTGCTCACGACCGTCCAGATCATAGGCTCCGTTCTCCCCTTCAATGGGTTCCAAGCTCATGTTGTTCGGTTCTAGGTCTTTGACCCTTTGCATTTCCATAGAAATATGTCTCATAATATATTCTCCATTAATTGTTTTTTAATTAGTCGTGGTTGTGAACCACGTGCAACTACGTCCATTACATATCCTCCGATTTGATGTGGACAGTTTTGCCAACATCAGCGGTTGCATCGGCATTATCCAACACACACCATAACACGGGTAGAGACCACTCGCCCCAACCACCGTAGATGTCACCATCAGTTAGAATGATACACGCTTGGGCTTTGATGTTTTTGTCTTGAATGTACTGAGTAACACAACGCACATCAGTGCCACCGCCACCTTCTGGCTTGGTTGACTCTACAAGTTTCCCGGAAGACTGTTCGTCGTAGTACTCGTCACGACATATCTCTGTGTCCCAGTAAAGAAGCCTGACGCCTGCGGGCTTGACTGTATCGCAGATATGCTTCACCTCAGACAAAAACTGAGCGATCTCAGAGTTGCTAATAGACGCAGACGTGTCGATACCAATCACCAACTCCCCAACCTTTTCGGCTTCGCCACTAGGCATGTATAGGTCATCTTGTAAGTACCTACGGTTCGCTTTTCGGTATGTACTGAATTCGTTACCACGACATGTATCGTTGACGAACTCACGCAATACCTCACGCCAATCAACCTGTGGCTGTAGCAATTCTTCGATATTGCGATTGCCACCGCTACCAGATTTCCCTGCGACCAATGCACCTTGACGTAAGGCCTCGTCGATCTCGCGTTCGAGTTCACGCTTCTCTTCGTCCGATAGTTCTTGTGCGCCTTCCCAGTCGTGATCGTCTAGTGGACTGCCACCACCGTTACCTTGACCTTGACCTTCGCCTTGACCTTCACCGTCACCGTCACCTTCACCGCCACCGTTAGTCTCTTTGTATATGGCGTTGAATATTTGAACCTCGTTCATACCTCGATACTTCTTGTCACAACATCCATCAAGAAGGGGACCCGTCATCGTAGCAAAGCCGTCATCGTTCTCCTCGACTAGGTTATTGTTAATCATATGATCCATTGCTATGTTTGCAATCATAGGATGCTTGTCATGCAGATACTTGTATAGATACAAGTGACGCCGATACTTGTGATCGACCTCATGCAACACAAGAAATCTAAGTTCTGGATCGTTAAGTTTCTTTACGAACTCACGTGAGTACTTCTCGTCACGTCCGTTAGTATATGCGGTCTGGCAGGAAGGATCATCGGTAATCTCACGTGTGCCTATCATCAGCACTGAAGCTAGAGCCGTGTACCTATCCTTGTCCATGATCGCAACAACGGCTTTTGCTAGCCGCTGTTCCTCTGTTAAGTTTTGTACGAACATTAGTTGTTCTCCCTTTTTGTTTCGGCGTGGTTGTTAGCCACGCTCTGGTTACCCATCAGGTCATCATCCCAACAGTTATCACAATATCCCCATGTTCCACCGTCAGGTATTGGGGCATTACACTTCACGCATTTATCTTCTGGCATCTTTCACCTCACACTTTTTACGTTTCATGCTCATCGCCGCACGACGAGTTGCACGATTTACCATCTCTGGAATATCCTCATGCTTTGTATTTGTAGCCGCATGGACAAACTTGCCTTTACGTACAACAAAAGAATTTCCTTGATGTTTGACTATCTTCATCACTCACCTCACACTTTGTCAGCAGAATACAAGGAACTGTTCTGCATTGCCCAGTCAGTGAATTTCTTGTTGGTCATCACCATAGACTGCTTGCTGTACTTCGGTGCGCGAACACCATTGACAAACAATCCTTGTGTGATGCCATCAAGACGCGGTAAGTAATCCATCCAAGCGTTGATCCAGTCCTTGTCCAACGCAGACAGAGTTCTATACACAACCATACACTTAGCCGCAGCGTTATCAGGTATCTTCGCGCCCTTCGGATCATCTTTGATAGACTGCAAACTAGGCAACTGATTGGCAAGCTTGACGTGCGCCATCAAGTCCATTGCACCACGTTCGCCAATCGCACCCATCAACGCGGCTTGCGTTGTCACGTCATCCATATGCTCACTTGAGTTGAGAATATCGGATGCAAACTCCCCAGTACGACATGTAAAGAAAGCGTTACGTCCTACGGCTTTCGGGTGAAAGATGTACGGGTTTTCTTCGGGGTCTTTCACCTCTAGGAATGTGTGCATGAGTTGCGGATTGTCTTTGCACCAACCAAGAAAGATGTGATTGAAGCCGTTGTTGATGCCATACTCCAAGTACTCCATCATTGTGGGTTTACGAGTATTCACAATAATCATGGCGTTACGTTGGTGTGCTTGCAACACGTCACCCAAACCTTCTGCTCCAAGATTTGATGTGCCATAGATCAAGCTACCGTCAGGTAATTTCAGATTGCCAACCTTACGTTCGAGCATGATACGCCGCACACCCTTCTTTACTGGTTCGGGTGCTTTGAATATCTCGTCAAAGTTCAGCGTGATAGGCTTACCGAGATGCGCTCCGAGTTCTGCGTTGGGAACAAACTGAATGTAGTCAGAGATCATGCCCTCTGCCGCTTTCATAAACTTCGGACCAGACAAGTCTTGAATGTCTTTGTTAGTACAATCAAACTCTACATAGATGTTGTCAGGTCTCAGTTCAGCAAGTTCTGCCGCGATGCCCGATGTTTTTGCGCTACCCATGTGACCTTGCGCGATAACCGTTCGGTTAGGCACAGAGTGTATAAGGTTAGCAGTTTGTTGGATGCTTAGTGCATACATTTCTTTAGCTTGGTTTGTCATTTTACTTCTCCTTAAATGACGGTTGATGCGTGGCTGTTAACCACGCTTGGTTACTTATCAAAGTCTAGTGTTGGTAAAGCGGCAATGGCTTGGTCTACCGCCGCTTTGGTTTCGGCGCGGAAGTAATCATCTTCACGCAATGCGTCAGGGGTAACACCCGACATAGCTTCTTCGAGACGGTCAGCCATAGTGTTCATCTGTGAAGAACCTGTCACGTTACATACACGTAACAACTCGATCATATCAGTGACGTTAGTGACTAGCGTATCACGAAAAATCTTTTTAGTTTCACCATCCGAGTAGTCCAGACGTTCGGACATTCTTGTGAGAAACTTGTGCAAACGAGTCCACACGTCATTCATGGCGGCTTCGAAATTGTTTTGGAAACTAGCGGTCATGCTAGACTTCAACTCGTCAATCGCTTGCTGTGGTAGTGCCACACGAAAGTCACCAGTCGGAACATCAGTATACTGTATGCTCAAGTTGAACTTACGTCTCAGCTCTTCGAGTGTAGGGTAGTCATCACGTGAAAACAAACCGCCAAGATCCATTTGCACATCAATAACTGCGTCCTCGTATTTGTTTAGAAACGCTTCGATAAGTTTGTAGAACTCGTCACGTAACGCTGTCATTACTTCCTGATACTTGAAGAACTGTTTAGTCGGTAACAGTCGCAAGCCAGAGTTTGACCACGGCATAGTCATTGCCGCGTGTGTGTCACGAATTCTCCCTACGAGTTTAGTAATGGCTATCAGGTCGTCGTTATCTGATAGTAGCGACTTGAAAACATTCGCAACACCCTTCTTGGCGTTGTTCTGATCGGTCACGACTTGTGATGCCTTCTTGTCTTTCTTTTTGCCAACCCAGTGAGAGATGTTGACCTCTACTAGCATAGATGCGCTGGCCAGCGTCGCAACGTCAGCGTGGTTGTCAACCACGGCTGTCTCAGCAATCTCGGCGTTGATTGTGTAGTCTTTAGCGGTATTCATTTTTACTACGGTATTCATTAGACTTCTCCCATATATTCGTTTATTTCAAATTGATTTCCTATGACTTCACTTAATGGTCTTGAAAATTCTACTGTTCCAGTATCAGGTTTGATATGATGTACCATTAAGTTACCTCTAACACCTATCTCCAATACGTGCGTATCATCTAGCCAACCTGACGGTTGCTTTTTGATTACATAATCTATCGCACCTTGAAGTGTGGCGAACGTACCTTTGCAATCGTCCATACCACCATTCGGATAGTACTCATCTGAGGTGAACAATAAGAAGATTGATTTCTCCATTAGACTTCTCCCATATACTTGTTGAGACCTAGTAGGTCTGATTTACGTCTGACAAGAGTTGCCCCTTGCTTGTGCGCGACTGGTGCGATGCACCACTTGTTGCGCTGTTTCTCGGCGCGAATGTCGCCGCAATCATAACAGTGATTTATCCCTGCTATGTCTCGTCTGCGTCTGTCGTACGGTTCGCCGCACAATACGCAATTTACTGTATGTCTTGGTTTACGATACAATGTATTCTCCTTCTGTTTCGGCGTGGTTGATAGCCACGCAATGTGAACGCTGTTCGTTGTAGTTTTCCTGACAACATATCTTACAATATCATATATTGTTACGTATTACAAGTTTTCTGACTTTACGTTTGCTTACTAATTTATGACTGTAATGTTCGCTTTATAGTGTGTTTTCGTGGTGTATTGTGAATGTTCGTTAATGTTCGTTATGTGGTCTCTGTAACTTATTGAATATAAAGTAATGTTCGAATGTTCGTTTGTTCTTGGCTTTTATGAGCGCGGAAACGTGGTTGTGATGATGCGAACAATCGCAAAAAAGAGGGGGTCGCGTACGTAGGGTATCTTTTTATTTAACGAACATTAGGAACATTAGGAACATTACAGTAAAATCAATAACTTATTTTTGCATAAAAACGAACATTCAGGAACTTCTTTGCGAACATTACAAAGACGCAACGCTACTTAGGAACTGGTATTGGCTTGTCGTGGTTACTAGCCACGTGCAACTAGAAGGTGCAGCAGGGACCTGTAGTACGTTGTAAACTTTGTGGAAAGATCTTGTCACGTGGGCGCAACGCTGATCAAGAACTGGCATTATCTGATCGTGGA
>Ga0208159_1000636_pt1 | contig 13799 bp, 15 predicted proteins | sample 9_EtaG_FD_184082 | JGI IMG/M metagenome (GOLD analysis project Ga0208159, IMG submission 184082) | Marine viral communities from the Subarctic Pacific Ocean - 9_ETSP_OMZ_AT15188 metaG (SPAdes) (version 2) | ecosystem: Environmental > Aquatic > Marine > Oceanic | place: Pacific Ocean | collected... | reverse complement strand
TACAGGAGATGTTGTAGAAGATACAGCTTTAACAGATGCTACTAAATCATTTGTTGCTGGTCGAACTTCATTCTCTGGAACATTAGAAATGCACTTTGATGAAACAGATTCACCTCAAACAAGTTTAATTGCTGGTGCTTCAATCTCATTTATATTACTCCCAGAGGGTAATGCAAGTGGCGACAGAAGTTTCTCAGGAACAGGAATTGTTACAGGAATGTCAGTTAATAACTCAATGGACGCAATCGTTTCAAGAAGTGTAACTTTTCAAGGAACTGGTGCATTAACTATAGGAACTGTATAATCCTAATTTATGTCAGTTATTGATAGAGTTAAATCTCATTTTGAAAGTCTAAAAACACTTACTATTGAAGTTGAGCAATGGAAAGACGAGCATGGAAATCCATCTGTTTTTTTTTCTGAGCCTTTAACACTTGAAGAAAAAAATATTATCTTCAAGAAATCTAGTAATTTTTCTGATCTAACAGTATTAGTTGATTTAATCATTATGAAATTGATGATTAAAGATGAAAAAGGAGAACTTAAAAAAGCATTTAAACCAGAAGATAAATTTGCATTAAGAAAAAAAGCAGATTCAAATATAGTTGCAGATATTTCAAATAAAATTCTTTTAGACACATCATACGAGGACGCAGAAAAAAAGTAGATAGCGACCCTGATGTTAGGTCGCTATTAGTTATTGCAGAACGATTACATCTTACAATCCAACAAGTTCTTGATATGCCTGTTAGTCATTATAATCTTTGGTTAGCATACTTGAAAAAAGAACAAGATCAGTATAAAACAGAACGATCACTAGCAGAAGCAAGAAAGTTTAAATAATGACACAAAAACTTAATATAGATATTGTAGCAAAGGACAGGTCGAAACAGGCTTTAAATGGTGTACAAAAATCTTTAGGTAGATTAAAAAATTCTGTATTTAATTTAAGAAATGCTTTTTTAGGTTTAGGTGCTGGTCTTGTTGTTAGAAATTTAGTTAATACAGGAAAGCAATTAGAAAATTTAAGAACTAGATTAAAATTCTTACTTAAAGATACAAACGAGGGTGCAAAAGCTTTTGACAATATGGTCAAGTTTGCATCTAAAGTTCCTTTCTCACTTGAAGAAATACAAAAAGGTTCTGGAATATTAGCTACAGTTACAGATAATGCAGATGACTTGCAACAAATGTTGCAAATAACGGGTAATGTTGCGGCAGTTACAGGATTAGATTTTAGAACAACAGCAGAACAAATTCAAAGATCATTTAGTGCTGGTATTGGTGCGGCAGATTTATTTAGAGAAAAAGGTGTTAGAAATATGCTTGGCTTTAAAGCTGGAGCAACAGTTTCTATAGAAGAAACAATACAAGCATTTGAAAAAGTTTTTGGTGCAGATGGTAGATTTGGAAAAGCTACAGATGAATTAGCACAAACATTTGAAGGTACACTTTCAATGATTGGAGATAAAGTATTCAACTTTAAAAAAGTTTTACTTGAAGCTGGATTCTTTGAAGAATTAAAAAGACAATTTGGAGATTTAGATAAATTTTTACAAAGAAATGCAAAAGATTTAGACAGAATAGCAACATCAGTTGGTAAGAATTTAGCACAAGGAATGGTTAGAGTTGTTAATGTAGGTAAAGAATTAATTCCAACCATTAATAAAATAGGTTCAGGCTTAAAAAGTATTTTTGATGGATTTATGGCTATGCCAGAATTTGCAAGAGAAGTTGGAATTGTTGGTGCTTTTTTATTAGGTAAAAAAGGTGCTGTTGGTTTAGCTGGAATAAGTTTTGTAATAGATAAAGTAAAAGATTTATTAAAAGATGAAAGAATAAAAGATGGTTTAATTAATCCTGAAAGTATTGAAGAAGCACAATTAAGATTAATTGAAATTAATAAACAATTAGAAGAAGGATTAAAAAAAGAACATCAATTTATAGATGTAAGAGGTAAAGGACAAATAATTTTAGAAGAATATAAACAACTAACAGCAGATCAATTAGCTAATTTAACTAAACAAAAAGAGGAATTAGAAAAATATATTGCACTTGAAAATTTAAAAAATACAAAAGCATTTGAATATACCAATGAACTACACAAAGGTTTAAAAACACATAAAGAAATTACAGAAGAATTAGAGAAACAAGCAAAAAAATCAGAAGATATATTTGAGCATCAACATAAACTTCATCAAGGTTTTGAAAAACTTCCGAAAGATTTAGAGGGAATAGGTGGTGCAATAGATGGATTTGGTGAAGGATTTAAAAAAGAATTTAATACAACAACATTTGATAGATTTAAAGAAGCTGGAACAAAATCAATGGACGCATTAAAAAATAGTTTAACAGATTTTGTAATGACAGGTAAATTAAGTTTTGAAACTTTAAAAAATTCTATAATTAAATCTATTGTAGAAGCTATGGTTGGTTCTGTAGTTCAAGCGGCAATGAAAAAAGCAACAGGTTTATTTAAAATGTCAGCTATCAAAGAGGGTTTAATTTCTGCTTATAAAGCTGGTGCTAAAGCATTAGCTTCAGTTCCTTTTCCATTAAACATTGCGGCGGCTGGAGCAGTTGTCGGTGCTGGATTAAAATTTGTAGATAAAATAAAAGGTTTTGAAAAAGGTGGTGCAGTATCAAAAGGTCAACCTGTTATGGTTGGAGAACGAGGGGCAGAATTATTTATTCCAAATCAAACAGGACAAATAACTCAATCAGCTAGAGGAACAGGTGGTGGTGGTGCTACAGTTAATTTTAACATTAACACAGTAGATGCTTCTGGCTTTGAAGAATTACTTGTAAGATCAAGAGGAACTATAACTCAATTAATAAATAATGCAGTTAATGAAAAAGGTAGAGAGGCTTTAATTTAATGTCAGGTGCTTTTCCAATATCTTCTGCTAAGTTTCAATCTTTAGGAATAACGTCTATTCAAAATACTATTATTTCAAAAAGTGTATCTGGTAAGAAACTTGCTAGACAAATAGATAATCAAAGATTTGCATTTACTATTAGAATTATTACAGGAACTAGATCAGATGTATATGGAGAGTTAATGGCTTTTATAATTAAACAAAGATCAGGTAAAGAAAACTTTACGATTATCCCACCAGAAGTTAAAAATGCTAGAGGTAATGAAACAGGAACAATATTGGTTAATGGTTCTCACGCTGTAGGAGATACAACTATTGCAGTTGATGGCCATGCAAATAATAATCCAAATGCTTTTAAGTCAGGAGATTTTATTAAGTTTGCTAGTCATAATAAAGTTTATATGATTGTTGCAGATGTTCAAGCATCTGGTAATGCTTCTACACTTACTATTGAACCACCTTTACTTACAGCACTTTCAGATAACTCAGCAGTAATTTATGATAATGTTCCTTTTACAGTACATCTTACTAATGATGTTCAAGAGTTTGGTGCAGTTGGCACTGCTAATGATGGTGCTTTTTTGTATCAGTTTGAATTTGATGTAGAAGAAACTCTATAGTGAAAAAATATAAAATAACACATAAGATAACTGCCGACTTCGTGGCTGAAATTATTGTTAATGAAGATCAAATAGATGCTAGTATTAATGATCTTAAAGAATACAAGAAACCTAATAGCAAATTTGAATATACTATGTTAAAAGGTACAGAAAGTGTAACCCAAACTAATTACGAAGAATATGTCGAGAAGTCTAACAACAGCGATAAAGAACGAACTAGCGACTAATGATATTAGGCCAGTTCATCTTATATCTATTGGCTTTGGTACTCCTGTTAATATAACAGATTGCTCTTTTTCTTTAACTTCTTCTGTTTCAGGAAGTTCAGTAACTTATCTTGCAAGTGATTTTATTATGGATATATCTGACTTTTCTGAACAAACAGAATTAAGTAAATCAAGTCTAAGTTTATCTCTTTCTGGTGCAGATCAAACTTTTATATCAGTTGTTTTAAGTGAAAATATTACAAATGATAGTGTTGATATTTATAGAGGTTTTTTAGATAGTTCTAATTCTTTAATTTCCAATCCTTTTTTATTTTATAAAGGTCAAATTGATGGATTTACTATTGGAGAAACAGATACTGCAAGTACAGTAACATTAAATATAGTATCACATTGGGCTGACTTTGAAAAAAAGAATGGTCGTAAAACTAATAACACATCACAACAAAGATTTTTTAGTACAGATGTAGGAATGGATTTTAGTTCTGAAAATGTATTAGATATTAAATGGGGTAGAGAATAATGCCATTAAAAAAAATAGCTAGAGAATTTAAAAGAGGTGTTAAAAAAGTACAAAAAGCACTTGGAAAAGTAATTTCATGGATAATGCCTCCTCCTGATAATCCAGATTATGGAGATGGAGATTTAGAAAATTTTGAATCAGGAGTTCTTTTAAATAAACAAAGTAATGACGCAAATATTCCTGTAATTTATGGAGAAAGATTAGTTGGTGGTACTCGTGTATTTTTAGATTCTGGTGGTGGCAATACAAACCAATATCTTTATATGGCTATCGTTATGGCAGAGGGAGAAATTAATTCAATAGAAGAAATAATAGTAGATGACAAACCTGTTACTTGGGCAAGTTCATTATCAGATGGCACAGAAGTAGAGGTAAATAGTTCAGATAGTAATTTTTATAAAGCTGACCCAACTGTTGAAAACTCAAGTGCAGTAAGTTTAATTAGAGTAGAACCACATTTTGGAACAGATGGACAATCTACTTCTGGAATATTATCAGCATTATCTAATTGGGGAAGTAATCATAAGCTATCTGGTCTTTGTTATTTAGCATTAAGGTTTAAATGGAATCAAGACGCATTTACAGGAATACCAAAAGTACAAGCTAGAATAAAAGGTAAAAAAGTTAAAACTTATAATTCAAGTTTAGTAGAACAATCTGCATCTTTTCAAACTAATCCAGCTTGGTGTTTATTAGATTATTTAACAAACGAAAGATATGGAAAAGGATTAGCAATATCAAGTATTGATTTACAAAGTTTCTATGATGCTTCAGTTATTTGTGCTACACAAGTAGAGCCATATTCAGGTGCAAGTAATATTAATATTTTTGACACTAATGCAGTATTAGATACTTCAAGAAAAATAATTGAAAATGTTAGAGAATTAGTAAAAGGTTGTAGAGGATATTTGCCTTACACATCTGGTAAATATAAATTGATAATTGAAACAACAGGAACAGCATCTATTACTTTAAATGAAGATGATATAATAGGTGGATATAGTTTATCTTCTCCTAACAAAAACGATAGATATAATCGTTGTATAGTAAGTTTTATAAATCCAGATCGTAATTATCAAGTTGATGAAATACAGTTTCCACCAATAGATGACAGTAGTTTGCCTAGTGCTGATCAACATACAACTATGAAAAATGTTGATGGTGGATTTTTATTAGAGGGTAGATTTGAATTTAAAACTATAACATCTCCATATCAAGCAGAAGAAATGGCAGAAATTATTTTAAGAAGATCAAGAGAATCAATAACATTATCTTTAAATGTTTCATTTGATGCTTATGATTTAGCTGTTGGAGATATAGTGGCAATCACTCATAGTTCTCTCGGCTTCTCATCTAAAAATTTTAGAGTGCTTGAAGTTACATTTAATGAAGATTTTACAATAGGATTAGGATTAGTAGAACACCAAGATAGCCATTATACTTGGGCAACTAAAACACAAGTAAGTTCTACACCAACAACTAATTTACCAAATCCACTTACTATCCAACCACCATCAAGTGTAACATTAGATGATACTTTAGTTGAATATAATGATGGAACTGTAATTGTAGCATTAGATATATCTATTGGTGCTTCTCCAGATAAATTTGTTGATTATTATCAAGTAGAATACAAGTTAAGTACAGATTCAGATTTTATTATTTATGCACAAGGTTCTGGATTAAATCATAGAGTTTTAAATGTTGTTGACCAAAAGGTGTATGATGTAAGAGTAAAAGCTGTAAATAGTTTAGGCGTATCATCAGCTTATGTTACAGCACAAAGAACAATCGTAGGTGCTATTGAGCCACCATCTGATATTAATGATTTTTCTTGTAACATTGTTGGAACAAACGCACATTTAAGCTGGACACAGATACCAGATTTAGATTTAGCTTTTTATCAAATTAGGTTTAGTGAAGAAACAAATGGAACTGCTGATTGGCAGAACTCAGTTAATTTAGTTACAAAAGTGTCAAGACCAGCAACTTCAATAACTGTACCAGCTAGGGCTGGAACTTATCTAATTAAGGCAGTTGATAAACTTGGTAACTTTAGTTCCAATGCAACATCTATTATTTCTAATGTAACTGATGTTATTAATCATAATGCAGTTGCAACACAATCAGAACACCCTAGCTTTTCTGGAACTTTAACAAACACAGTAATTTCAGATGATGCTATTGAATTAGATTCATCAGAACTTTTTGATTCAGCTAGTGGAGATTTTGATGATGAAACAACTAGATTTTTTGATTCTGGTGTTTCTAATTCTGATTTTCAATCAAGTGGTAATTATCAATTTGCAAATGTTATTGATATAGGTGCAAAACATACTGCTAGAATTACTGCAACTCTTACACAAACTTCAAGAAACCCAGATGACTTATTTGATAATAGATCAGGATTATTTGATTCTGCATCTTCTAACTTTGACGGAGATACACCAGCAAACTGTGATGCACATTTAGAAATATCAACAAGTGATGATAATTCTACATACACAGCTTTTCAAGGTTTTGTAATAGGAAATTATACTGCTAGATACTTTAAATTTAGAGTTGTTTTAACTTCAACAGATGGTGCTTCTACTCCTGTTGTATCAGCAGTAACAGTTACAATTGATATGCCTGACAGAATATTTAGTGGAAATGATATAGTATCTGGTGCTGGAACTAAAACAGTAACATTTACAAACCCATACAAATCTGTTAATTATGCAGTTGGTATTACAGGAGAAAATATGGCTACAGGAGATTTCTTCACAGTATCTAATAAAACAATTAATGGCTTTGATGTTTTATTTAAAAATTCAAGTGGAACAAATATATCAAGAACCTTTGATTTTATTGCAAAAGGATTTTAAAAGGAGTATAAGAAATTATGGCACAACATGACATGAATATTTCTAACCAATCTTTTCCTAGTTTTAGGAGTGATTTAAATGATTCACTTTCAGCAATCAATTCTATGCACTCTGGAACATCAAGACCTAGTGGTGCTGTTTCTGGTACTCTATGGCTTGATACAACTAACTCTGGGTCAAACAGTTTAGAAATTAAATTTTTTGATGGTTCAGATGATATAACTTTTGCTACAGTTAATACATCATCAAATACTATTAACTTTTCAGATTCAGCAACTGATCTAGTTGGAGATACTACTCCACAATTAGGTGGAGATTTAGATGTTAATGGTAATGCTTTTATATCAGCATCAAATGGCGATATTAACTTTACACCAAATGGAACAGGAAAGATTAAGTTTAATGATCTAGCTTATTTTCCACAACAAGCATTAACTTCATCATCAAACGCTGTAGCTTGGGACGTACAAGCTAAACCAAACGCATATCATTTGACAACAGAAAACACTACTTTCTCTGCACCTACTAACTCAGTAGAGGGTGCTTTTATTTGTGTTGAGATTAATTATAATGGTTCACACACAATAGCCTTTAATACAGTTTTTGAATTTGCTGGTTCAACTGCACCTACGTTCACTAGCACAGATGGTAAAACTGATATTTTAGTTTTTAAATACAATGGTGCTGTATGGCAAGAAGTTGGTAGAACATTAAACATGAGTGAAAGTTAAAATATGTACGCATTAGTTGAAGATAATAATATTACACAATACATTAACAATCCAAAATCTATTATAGTTGGAGATGTAAGATACCCAGCTAAAATATTTGAAGTTTGGACACAATCTGAAAAAGAAGCAATAGGATTATATGAAGTTATAACTGATTCAACTAATTACAAAGACCCAGCATATTATAATAACACAAACGAACAATATAACTTTGCAGATGGTCAAGTTACTAAATCTTGGGGAACTGCAACTGCTAAAAGATTAGAAGATGAAAACGCCGTAGATGAAGATGGTAATAATTTATTAGATGATGATGGCAACCAAGTAATTAATTATGGTTTAAAAACTGAAAAGAAAAAAATAGTTAAACAACAAGCAAGTGGATTACTTGCACCAACAGATTGGTATATTACAAAATCAACAGAGGTAGCTGATTATGATGTACCAGCAAATATCTTATCCTTTAGAGCAGATGTTCGATCTAAATCTAATGAAATGGAAACTGCTATTGATAACTGTTCTAATGTTGATGAACTAAAAGCATTATACGAATACACAGAGCAAGAAGATGGTACTGTTACAAGACCATTAGTAGAATTTCCAACATTGGAGATTTAATGATTATTATACCAGCTAACACTATTTCTGGTGGTTATGAAGTTGCTAACTCATTAAGGTTTAATAGAGGGAGTAGTGATTATTTATCAAGCACATTTGGAAGTACAGGAAATAGAAAAACATTTACATTATCTTTTTGGATTAAAAGAGCATCAATAGGTTCAGATGAAAGAATTATTGAAGCTGACACAGGAACAGATGGTAATAATGTTAGTGCTATTGAATTTGATACAGTTTCAGGAAGTAATAGAATAAGAGTTATTTTTTATAATTCTCCAACAGTAAATTTAAATTTAAAAACTAATGCTCTTTTTTCTGATTTAAGTGCTTGGTATCATATAGTTCTTGCAATAGATACTACACAAGCCACAGCATCAAATAGAGCAAAATTTTATGTTAATGGAACACAAGTTACATCATTTGAAACAGCTACATATCCATCACAAAATTTAGATACAGATTGGAATTTAAGTGGAAACAATATTAGAATAGGAAGAAGAATTGATAGTTCTCCAGAATATTATAGTGGCTATATGTCAGAAGTAATACTTGTTGACGGACAAGCACTTACCCCAACATCATTTGGAGAATTTGACGAAGACACAAACATCTGGAAACCCATTGATGTATCTGGTTTAACCTTTGGCACAAATGGATTCTATTTAGACTTTGAAAACTCTAGTAGTCTAGGTGCAGATGTATCTGGAAATGGAAATAACTTTACTGTAAATAACTTAACTAGCATAGATCAATCTACTGATACTTGTACTAATAATTTTGCAACATTAAATCCTTTAGCATCTGTCAATGATGCACCAAATTTTTCTGATGGTAATTTAACAATAGATATATCTAATGCTGGTAAATTTGGAGCAGAATCTACTATAGGAGTTTCACAAGGTAAATGGTATGCAGAATTTAAACTTGTTGCTTCAAGTGATAATGATATGGCAGTTGGTGTAAATTCAGATAAAGATTCAGCAGTAAATGATACTCCTTGTGGTTTTGGTTCAAATAGTATTGGATACAGAGAAACAGGAACATTAGCAGTAAATGGTAGTGACGATATATCTTATGGAAATAGTTATACTGTTAATGACATAGTTGGAATAGCTTTAGATTTAGATAACAATAAAATATATTTTTCTAAAAATGGAACATGGCAAAATAGTGGAGACCCTACAAGTGGTGCTACAGGAACAGGTGCAAAATCATTAACTGCTTCAAGTTCAACTGAATTAGGTGCATATTTTTTTAATCCATCTTGTCATTCAGGTAGTCAAAATGGAGATTGGTCGGCAAACTTTGGCTCTCCACCTTATGCAATCTCATCAGGAAATAGTGATGGTAATGGCTATGGAAACTTTGAATATGCAGTACCTAGTGGATATTATGCACTTAATTCTAAAAACTTAGCGGAGTATGGATAATGGCTTATACAACAATAGATAAACCAACAGATTATTTTAATACTAAACTTTATACAGGTACAGGTGCAACTCAATCTATTACAGGAGTTGGGTTTCAACCAGATTGGGTTTGGTTAAAAAATAGAACAGGTGCTTATGACCATAAGTTATTTGATGTTATTAGACCAAGTAACAAATTCTTATCTTCAAATTTAACTAATGCAGAAGCAACTACAAGTAATTTTAGTAGTATAGATTCAGATGGTTTTACAGTTACTAATAATGATGGTGCTTATAATTTATCTGGTAATAATTACGCATCATGGAATTGGTTAGCTGGTGGCACAGCACCAGCCATAACATACACAGTTAAAGTAGTTTCAGATGGTGGAAACAAATATAGATTTAATGACTTTGGAACAAGTGCTGTTACTTTAGATTTACAAGAGGGTGGTACATATACATTCGACCAATCAGATAGTTCTAACTCTGGACACCCATTAAGATTTTCTACAACATCAAACGGAACTCATGGTGGTGGAAGCGAATATACAACAGGAGTTACAACAGTAGGAACACCAGGAAGTTCTGGTGCAAAAACTATAATTACAGTTGGAAGTGGTGTAGCAACTTTATATTATTATTGCACACAACACTCTGGCATGGGTGGACAAGCAAATACTAACTCATTATTTGGCTCATCTAATTTTTCAGGTAGTATTCAATCAACTGTATCTGCTAACACTACTGCTGGATTTAGTATTGTTAAATATACAGGTAATGGTGCAAGTAATGATACAGCAACCATAGGTCATGGGTTAGGAGTTGCTTCAAATATGATTATGGTTAAATGTCTTAATGCAACAGGTGGTTGGCAAACATCTAGCACATCTTTAGGTTGGAATAATGTACTTCAATTAAATCAAACTTATGCACAAGCTAGTGGAACTTATGCTTTTGGTCAAAGTGGTGTTACTCCTACCTCAACAGTATTTACAGTTTCAGCAACAAGTGGTGATAACCATACTAATACTAATAATAATAATTATATAGCCTACTGCTTCGCAGAGAAAAAAGGCTACTCTAAGTTTGGCTCATACACAGGGAATGGTAATAGTGATGGAACATTTGTTTATACAGGTTTTAAACCAGCTTGGGTAATGGTTAAAAATACAACAGACGCTGGATATAATTGGGTTATATATGATAATAAAAGAGTTGGATTTAACCCAGATAATGACACATTAAATGCAAATGAATCTAGAGCAGAACAAACAACAGGCTTTGGACACATAGATATAGTTTCAAATGGATTTAAAATTAGAGCATCTACTAATGATACTAATAGAAGTGGAAATGTATTTATCTACATGGCGTTTGCCAAGAATCCATTTGTAACAAGCACAGGAATCCCAACAACAGCGAGGTAATTATGAAACTTTCTAAAAATTTTTCTTTAGAGGAGATGGAAAAAAGTTCTACTGCTATTAGGCTTGGTATTAAAAACAAAGCTGGTGCTGGAGAAATTAAAAATCTAGGCGATATTTGTTATGAGATATTAGAGAAAGTGCGTACTAAATTTGATGATAAGCCTGTTACAATTACATCTGGTTTTAGATCAGAGGAATTATGCGAAGCAATAGGAAGTAAAAAAACATCACAACACGCAAAAGGACAAGCAGTAGATTTTGAAATAGCTGGTGTATCTAATCTTGCTATTGCAATTTACGTTTCTAATAACTGCGATTTTGACCAATTAATTTTAGAATACTATACAGGAGAACCATCATCAGGGTGGGTTCATGTATCATATTCAGATGGCTCTAATAGAAAACAAGTATTAACATTTGATGGCAAATCATATACTAATGGATTACCAGATGCTAAATGGTCTGGTGGAAAACTACAAAACTAGGAGAAGTTATGCTTACTAAAAAACAAAAGAAACTACCACCAGCTTTACAAAAAGCTATTATGAATAAAAAGAAAAAGAAAAAGAAAGCGAGGAAATAATGCCTAGAGGAACAGGATATGGTTATTCAAAACCAATGAAAAAAAAGAAAAAGAAAAAAAAGAAGAAGAAGTAAATGGTAAAAGTAGCATCAATATCAGGAATTATAAAAGGTCTTAAACCTAGACAACAAAAGACTATGAAAGCACACGCAAGACACCATAGTCTAAAGCATATGCGATCTATGGCTAGAGCATTAAAAAAAGGTGCTACTTTTTCTTCTGCACATACTAAAGCTATGAGGAGTGTTGGAAAATGAAAAGACGTAAAGTTCCAAAAGATAAAAAATCTAAAATACCTAAAAAATATTTATCAGGTCTTAAAGGTGGCAAAAGATCGGCTAGAGTTGAATTACTTAAATATATGTCAAAAGCATATAAATCTGGTGCTAGAATTCCAAGATCAATGTTTAAAGCGAGAGTAAAATAATGGCTGTTAGAAGAAAACCTTTATCTGCTAGAGTAATTTCTACACTTAGAGCAAAAGCTAAGAACAGAAAAAATATTACATTAGGTACTTTAAAAAAAGTATATCGTAGAGGTCAGGGTGCTTGGTTATCTTCTGGTTCAAGACCTAAAATACCTATGTCTGGTTGGGCTATGGCCAGAGTTAATTCCTATCTTCGTGGCTCAAGAAAACATGATACAGATTTAAGAAAGAAAAAAAAATGACCAAGTCAGCTTTACAAAAAATAGAATCTCACGAAAAACTTTGTCGTATTATGCAGAAAGCAACACACGATAAAATTCATGACTTACAAAGTCAAATAAATAGAATTGAAAAAATTATGCTTATTTCTGCTGGTGCATTAATAAGTTCAATGGCATATGTAATTATGCTTTTGATAGATAAGGTGTAACCTTTACAAACACCTAAAAATAAGTACAAGTAATAATTGCATGAGTCATAAGAGAATTTTAGTTATATCTGATATGCACATTCCATATCATCACAAAGACGCAATCAAATTTTTAAAAGAAATCAAAAAAGAATTTAAACCTGACACAGTTGTAAATATTGGAGATAGCTTAGACTTTCATGCGATCTCTATGCACGATAGCAACCCTGATCTTTTTTCTGCTGGTCAAGAATTGGCAGAGGCTAGAAAATATATAAAAGAATTAGAGAATGTATTTCCAGAAGTTACAGAAGTAGATAGTAACCATTCTAGTCTAGTTTATCGTAGAGCATTAAAGCATGGAATGAGTAAAGAGTTCTTAAAAGATTATGGAGAGTTCTTAGGTACTAAAAAATGGAAATGGATAGATGATTTAACTTTAACTATGTCTAATGGCCAAAGATGTTTCTTTACACATGGTAGAAGTGCAGATGTATTAAAAACAAGTCAAACTATGGGAATGAGTTGCGTACAAGGTCATTATCATACGAAGTTTGTTATTAGTTGGTGGGCTAACCCAGATAACCTATTTTTTGGAATGAATGTAGGTTGTTTAATAAATCAAAAGAGCATGGCTTTTGCTTATGCTAAAAACTTTAAGACTAGGTTTATCATAGGTTGTGCAGTTATCTTAAATGGTATTCCAAGACTACTCCCAATGGTTTTGAATGAAAAAGGGGATTGGATTGGCAAAATCGTCTAAGTTAAAGCCACAGAGAGCCACAGAGAGGGCTACTGACAAGCAAATAGGTGGGAAGCATTACAAATCATATACCATACAGCCTATAGAGTTTATAGTAGCCAATAAGCTAGATTTCATACAAGGCAATATCATCAAATATTGTTTGAGAGAAAAGCAAGGCGAAAACCCAGATGAGAAGTGGAATAAGATAATTCATTACTGCGAACTAGCAAAAGAGTTGAAAAATAAAAAATAAGGAATATTAGGAGTTAATGAACTTCACTTATTTTATTTATTCTATTCTTGTGGTATATTGGACAACATTAATTTTTTTAAC
>Ga0208159_1000634_pt1 | contig 13833 bp, 15 predicted proteins | sample 9_EtaG_FD_184082 | JGI IMG/M metagenome (GOLD analysis project Ga0208159, IMG submission 184082) | Marine viral communities from the Subarctic Pacific Ocean - 9_ETSP_OMZ_AT15188 metaG (SPAdes) (version 2) | ecosystem: Environmental > Aquatic > Marine > Oceanic | place: Pacific Ocean | collected... | reverse complement strand
GCTTATTCATTATGAGTCTTGCTAACGCATTAAAAACAGCAGCCTCTAAAACTTTGAAAAAACTTGGAGGAGATGTAACCATTAGGCGAGTGACGGCTGGTGCTTATAACACAACCACTGGAGCGATCACAGAATCTACATCTGATACAACTGTCAAAGGTGCATTAAGTAATGTAAACAGATCCGAGGTAAATGATCTTATTGAATCCCAGGATAAAAGATTAATTATTGCATCAAAAGATATAAGTTTTGTTCCAACAACAAAAGACAGAGTTTTGATTAGTAATGTTGAATTTAAAGTAATTCAAGTGATTACAAATGAACAAGATAATACTCCTATAAGTTTTGATCTAATCTTGAGGTAACTATGGCTAGAGAAATAAACTTAACTGATATTGGAGATCATTTCGGTGAGAAGGTACAAAAAGTCGTAAGAAAAGCAACTTTTAAAGCAGAAAAAGATATTATTGAATTTACTCCTGTTTTTGAACCAAGAGAAGGAGAATCTGGAGTTGGTGGAACTTTAAGAAATTCTTGGCAAAGTGAAGTCAAAACTTATGTTGGTATCGTTTCCACAAATATTGAATATGCAGAACCTGTTGCTTATGGAACAAACTTACCTCCAAGTTGGGGTGGGGTATATAGAACTCGTCAAAGCACAATCAAAGGTTATCCAGAACTTGTTGCAAAACAATTAGAACAGTATATTAAAAACGAATTTAGGAAGGCATAAATGGCAGCAATAGATTTAAACACCGTAAGATCTACGATAGAGGCAAGACTAGCAACAGAACTTGCGTCAAGCCCAGCGATTCCTGTTGTATTCAACAACATGGCATTTGATTCAACCACAGAAGATACTTTTGTTCAATGCCTTACAAGTTTTGGAGCGCATCAATACCTTACTCAAGGAGATACCTCTTTTGCTTTTAATGATGTTGTTGGTCTTATAGTTTTAAATATATTTACAGAAGAAGGGATTGGATCAGGAGCAAATTACACAATTGGCAAAAGATTGAGAGATTTATACAATAGGGTCACAGTTTCAAATGTAATCTTTGACTCTCCTATTGGGCCTGAAGTCTTATCATCAAGTCCAGAAGGCAAGTTTCAAACTCAAATAAGAATTACATTTAATGTCTATGAGGATCTTTAATGATTGAAATCACAGAAGAAATGCTTGATGCTATCGAAGCAGTAAAAGGAAGAAGAGAAGCAAATTACTGGGATAATTCCTGTAAAAGACACATGGAAAAACAACAAGCGACAAAAAAAGCTGTAAAAAAGTCAGAAAAGAGTTAATATATTTATAAATCTTTCTTTTTTTTGTTATGGCTGCTGTAAAAGGCGATGTTGGGCAAGTCAAATTTGATGATGGTGGCTCTTCAGTTAACCCAGTACTAGGCACAAGATCATGGTCTATGTCTATCACCAAAGATACCCAAGAAACAACTGTACAGGGCGATACCTTTAAAAAATTCATAGGTGGATTAATTGAAGGTGAAGGTTCTGCTGAGTTGGTTTACGACAATGCTGCCTCTGGAGAAACTGCGACTTTCGTTGATGGAATTTTAACAACAGGCGATGCTGGCACAGCAGCTTTTGAACTATTCCCTGACAGTGCAAGCGGTTCAGCGAAAATTAGTTTTTCTGGTTTAATCACAAGTTTTGAGCAATCTTCATCATTAGGTGACGTAAGCACAATAAGCATTACATTTAAGCCAAGCGGAACAATTACATCTGCTATCTAATAAAAACTTTTACAACCCCAAATTTTTATGTCAACTCAAAGAACAGCAGACCTCATCATTGGTGGATTCAAAGATGAGATGACTGCTAGACGCAAATATGATCTCAAAGATTCATCAGGTAAAATTTTAACAACCTTATATTTTCCACCTATTACAAGATTTGATAGACAGAAAGCCCAACAATTAGCTGGTACAGATGAGGCTTTGACTATCTCAACACAGCTTTTATGTAAAGTGGCACAAAAGGAAGATGGCACTCCAGCATTTGATATGTCAGATGCACCTATGCTTCAAAGACAAATTCCTGAAAAGATTTTGAACGATATTGAAATATTTATGATGGATATAGAGATTGATATTCCAAAAGCAAAAAACGAATAAAAGGGGACAATTGGTTAAACTTTGAATTTTTCCTAGCAACAGAACTTGGTAAAACATTATATGAATTAAGAACCTTAATTACTCAAGAGGAGTTAGTTTATTGGGCTGCTTATTATGAATTAAAAATTGACAGAGAGCAAAAAGAAATGCAACGACAAAAAGCCAAATCAAGGTAATATATAATAAAGGTTATTTGTATTTGTGGCACAGTCAACAGTCAGATTAATAGTTGATGCTCAAAATGCCATCAATCCTTTAAAAAGGGTTAATGATCAAACAAAACTATTAAGCCAAAATACAAATAAATTAAAAGGTCGTTTAGATAAATCAAACAAATCAATTAGAAACACTGGAACTTCTGCTAAAACAGCCCAATCAGGTGTAAAAGGTTTAGTTGGTGCATTAAAACCATTACTTGCTGCATTAGCAGTTGTTGGATCTGCTAGGTTTGTTTTTGTTAAGACAGCAGAACTAGAAAGCCAAAGAAAAAGTTTAGAAGTTTTGACTGGGTCTGTAGAAAAAACAAATCAAATAATAAAAGAAATGCAAGATTTCGGTGCTGTAACACCATTTACAAGTAGTCAATTGATAGAAATTACCAAAAGAATGAAAGCTTTCGGAGTTGAAACTGAGAAAGTGACTGACATGACACGAAGAATTGCTGACATTGCTGGTACAGCAGGGGCTGATATTGATTCAGTATCACTTGCAATAGGTAAAGTTGTGGCGAAAAATAAATTCCAGCAAGAAGAAAATATTATGTTACTAGAAAAAGGAATAAATGTAACAGAAGAACTACAAAGGATGACAGGGATGTCAGCAGAAGCCTTAGCGGATGCAATGAGCGATGGTGCGATAAGTGCTGATCAATTTAGACAGGCCATTGTAAATTTAACAAGTGAAGGCGGTGAGTTTTTTGGAGGAGCATCTGCACAAGCGGATACTTTAAATGGAAGATTAAGCACGTTACAAGATACAGTCGAAACTTTAGCGAGATCAATTGGAGAGGAGCTTGGCGATGAAATAAAAACAGTTTTAAATCTTGCAATTGATGCGGTTGGACAGATAACAAAACTTGTCGAAAGAGTAGGAACTGCAAATAAAGTCGGAAGAATAAATCTTGCTAATATTGCGATGGAAGCCAGAGGCGAGGCAAGACAAAAAGTAAGACAAGAGAAAGGATTTTTTGCGCCATTAACAGGTGAAGGTCGTGCAAGAGAAAAAGAATTATTTGAAGAAATAAAAGCAGCAAAAATTAAAGAGGCATTAGATGCAAGAGAACTAAAAACCTTAGATAAAAAAGATAAAAAAACAAAAGAGATAACAAACAATATAAAACAGTCAAATAATGAAGCAAAAGAAACTACGCTTGCTTTTGAAAAAACGATTACACCAACAAATCTTTTAAATGAAAATCTTGGTAAAACAAATCTTTTTGTAAAATCTATAGATAAAAATATTTTTGGAGTTGAGGAAACGTCTTCAGACTTAGCTAATAATTTTTTAAATATAAAAACTTCATTAGGAAATAATGTTACTACTTCAGATTTATTTAATGAACGTCTTAATCAAACAAGTTTTTTAGTTGGTAATTTAAGTCTTGGATCTGATAAATTTGCAGAATCTCTTTCAAATGTAAAAAGTGAAGCTGATATCTTAAACGAGAAATTTATGGAGATAGGCCAAAGTGTAGAACAAGGAATTGTCAGCAATTTAACTGATGCTGTCATGGGGACAAAATCACTGGCAGATGCCGCAATCAGTGTTTTAAATGATCTAAAAAGAAAACTTGTTGAAGTTGCTTTGCAAAGAGCAACTGCTGGAATTGGTAATAGAATTGGAGGATTTTTAGGTGGTTTATTCGGAGGAGGAAAAAAAAGTGGTGGTGGACTATTTTCTGGAGGCGGAGGCGGTGTTGGTTTTGGTTCAGTAAATCTTGGTATCAGTTCGGGTCTTGGTTTTGCTAATGGTGGAAGACCGCCTGTTGGAAAGGCCTCACTTGTAGGAGAGCGTGGCCCTGAAATGTTTGTCCCAACAAGTTCTGGCACTATAATTCCAAATAACATGATCGGAGGTGGAGGTGTTACTAATATGGTTACAGTAAATGTAGATGCTAGTGGTAGTGCCGTTCAAGGATCTACTACTGATGCACAACAACTTGGTCAAATAATTGGTCAGGCTGTACAAGAACAACTTGTTAAAGAGAAAAGACCTGGAGGATTACTAACATAATGGCAACCTTTCCCTCGATCACACCAACCTATGGAACAACACAAACTGTTGAGCAAAAAGGGCTTGTCACAAAACTTGGTGATGGCTATGAGTTCAGAACTGTTTTTGGCTTGCCAGCTAACAAAAGACTTCATGTTGTAAACCTTACTTTTAATATTTCTGAAACAGATTCCGATACCATAGATACTTTTTTAAATGCAAGATTTGATGATCAAGCCTCTTTTGATTACACAATGACAGGAGAATCTTCTGCGAGAAAATTTAAATGCACAAGAAGATCCAAAACAATTCCATATTTAAACAGAGTGACAATGAACCTTACTTTTGAGGAGGTAGCAGAACCATAGATGGCAATACCAACCTCTGAACTTCAAAGCATAAATCCATCAGCAGTCATTGAACTGTTTGAACTACAACTCATAGCGTCTATTCATGGAAGCAACACTTTATATCGTTACCATAGTGGATCAAATCAAAACAGCAATGGAGAACTCGTTTGGCAAGGTAACACTTATGCAAGATTTCCAATAGAGGCCGAAGGGTTTGAGTTCACAGGAAAAGGACAAATCCCAAGACCCACCTTAACAGTGAGTAATATTTTATCTACACTTACGGCCGTTATTGCAACTGTAAATGCTTTTACCCCTGCCAATGATCTTAATGGAGCAAAATTAACAAGAATAAGAACACTTGCTTCAAACCTTGATGCTGCTAATTTTTCAGGTGGATCAAACCCCTTTGGAACTCCTAGTGCTGATAAGTTTCCCGATGAGATATATTTTTTGGATCGAAAAGTTTTAGAGAATAGACAATTTATAAAGTATGAATGTGTTTCTGCTCTTGATTTAGCTAATGTAAGAGTTCCAAAAAGACAATTCACTAGAAAAGATTTTCCGGGTATCGGTACTTTTATTGACTCATGACTTGGAAAGATAAAGCAGCACAACACGCTAAAGATTGTCTACCTCAAGAATCTTGTGGGCTGTTGGCGATAGTAAAAGGAAAAGAAACTTATTTCCCTTGTAAAAATTTAGCAAACAATCTTTGTTCGTATTTTATTATTGATCCCGATGATTGGGCTTATGCAGAAGATAGTGGTGAACTTATAGCAATAATTCATTCCCATCCGACAGGGCCAATATTTCCATCTGAAACCGATAAAAATGCCTGTGAGTATTTAGGTTTAAAATGGTATATTTACAGTCCTAAGATAAATGATTGGCATAGTTTTGAGCCGTCTGGATATAAACCATCCTCAATAATTGGTAAGACTTGGATTTGGGGGGCTGCTGATTGTTGGACGATTGTTGTTGATTATTTTAAAGAGAAAGGATTAAAGGTGGGAGATATGATAAGACCAAAAAATCCTGTTGAAATGTTAACTAATGGAAAGTTTGAAAAAGAGATTCCTTTGTGTAATTTTAAAGAAGTGAACGATGATATTAAAGAAGATGATTTATTATTAATGAGCATGGCAAAAAACACTGGCTGTCATGTTGGCATCTATCTTGGAGAACAGATGGTTTTACACCATCAAGTTGGTAGACTAAGCTCAAGAGATTTACTTGATTCTCAAATGCAAAAATCAATTTATAAAAGATATCGCCATGTTGAGAAAAATTAAAATCTATGGAAAATTAAGACAATTAATCGGCAAGACATCATTTGAAGCTGATTTAAATAATGTTGGTCAGGCTTTTAGTTTTCTATGTTGTAATTATCCAGAGATTGTAAGTCATTTACAAAATCAAGTTTATAAAGTTTATTCAGGTGACAAGGTGATCACTGACGAAACTTTAAATATGACAGGTAATGGTGAAATAAAAATCATCCCTGTAGCAACTGGTTCTGGTTTTTTAGTACCTTTTTTTGCTCCAGCTCTTAGTGGTTTTATAGGAGGGGCTGTATCAGCAGCTGGATTAGGAGGGATAATAGGAGGTGTTGTAACAGCAGGTCTCACAAGTTTGGCTATAAGTGGTGTGACTTCTTTACTTTCACCTCAACCGCAAGCAAGAGGGCCATCTGGGATGGAAAGAACTGACCCATCATCTCTTGCATCAAATTATTCATTCAGTGGTATCACCAACATTGCAAAAGCTGGTGGGCCAATAAATTTAATATATGGAGAAACGATAGTTGGCTCAGTGACGGTCTCTAATGGTATTGATACAGTGCAGGTAAGAGGTGACGCTTAATGGCTGGAATACAAGAATTTACTCAACAAACAGTTTTTACCAATCCAGATTTACCTTCTGATACGCTTTCATCTAAACAATTTAATACCTTAGTTGAGGTGGTAGGGGAAGGTGAGATCGAGGGCAGTGCAACAGCATCGAAGGCTGGTCTTACAAAAGGAACAGATGCTTACAACAATGCTTTTAAAAAAGATATTTTTCTTAATGGAACACAACTTCTGCAAACAGCAGCTTCTAATTCCTCTCCTGATGACAGTGATTTTAACTTTCAAGAAGTAGGTTTTGAACCTCGATTTGGTACTTCTAATCAAACTTTTATCGGTGGTATAGCAAATATTGAAACAGAAAGCAGCGTTGGTGTTGCTGTAACAAGTGGTAATCCAATAACAAGAGCCATATCAAATACTGCTGTTAATGCGGTCAGAGTGACAGTATCTTTCCAAAGTATTCAAGAGGTGGAAGATAGTGGAGAAATTACAGGTGCAAGTGCAGGGGTTAAAATTGAAATCATACAAAACGATGGAACAACAACAACACCAATTGACGACACTGTTACTGGAAGATCAACCAGCACATATTTTAGAGATTATTTAATTACTCTCCCAACAAGCACAAGTTTCCCAATCAATGTAAGAGTTTCAAGAACAACTGATGATACTACTAGCCCTATATTTTCTGCTTTTTCATGGTCAAGTATGACTGAGGTAATATTTGAACAAAATGCTTATCCTGATGTAGCACATTTAGCACTTAGATTTAGCGCAGAAGCCTTTCCAAGAATACCAAAGAGGTCATTCAGGCTAAGAGGAATCAAGACAAAAATTCCGCACAATGCAACTGTTGACATTCAAACTGGTCGTATTACTTATAGTGGAACATTTAACGGCACATTTAAAGCTGCTACAGAGTGGCATAGTGATCCAGCTTGGGTTCTTTGGGATTTATTAACAAACACAAGATATGGGTTATCTATTGCAGAAAGTTCTTTAGATCAATACACATTTTACAATCAATCTGTTTATAACAATGAATTAGTAGATGATGGCCTTGGTGGACAGGAAGCTAGGTTTGCAATAAATACAAATATCACCCAGCAGTCAGAGGCATTCAATTTGATCAATGACCTTTGTTCCGTAATGCGTGTAATGCCTTTTTATAGTGCAGGTGCAATAAATATATCAGGTGATAGACCAACAGATCCTGTTTATTTGTTTAATTATTCCAACGTGTCAGAGGAGGGGTTCCAATATACAGGTTCTTCATTAAAAACAAGACATACCGTTATTAATGTTGGATATTTGGATCTTGATTCAAGAGAGATAGATTATGAAACTGTAGAAGATACAACAGCAAGCGCAAAATATGGCACAGTTATAAAAACAATTCAAAGTTTTGGCTGCACAAGTCGAGGTCAAGCAGCAAGAATGGGCAAATGGTTTTTATATAATGAACAAAATTCAGGAGAGACTTGTTCTTTTTCAGTAACACTAGAGGCTGGAACATTAGTAAGACCAGGGCAGATTATAGAAATAAGTGATCCTGTAAAAGCTGGTTCAAGAAGAGGAGGAAGGATTGCATCAGCTACAACCACTGCAATAACAGTTGACGATACGACAGATACAGATCTCGATGCAACAAATAATGCAACATTATCTGTTGTTTTGTCTGATGGGTCAGTTGAGACTAAAAACATATCAAGTATAGATGGAGCAGTGATTACTGTTTCTTCTGCTTACTCGTCTGCGCCAAATGCTAATAGTGTTTGGATCTTACAAAATGACACATTACAGACAACAACATGGAGAGTTATAAGTGTAAAAGAAAGTCAAGACCTTACATTTCAGATAACAGCCTTAGAACATAACTCTGGAAAATATGCCTTTGTAGAGGATGGGGCTGCATTACCAACAAGAACAACCACTGTTTTGACTGCTCTTAAAGATGCACCTAGTAATTTATCCGCAGAAGAAAAAATTGTTGTTATAGATAATAAAGCTGTAAGCAAAATATTTTTTAACTGGCAACGTGTTTCAGGTGTAAGCAAATATCAAGTTCAATACAGATTTAATGATGGTAATTTTATTACTCGTGATGTTTTAAGTAATACTTTTGATATTGAAAATAGTCAAAAAGGTACTTATGAATTAAGGGTATTCAGTTTTAATGCTTTAGATAAACCAAGTGCAGAGCCAGCAAAAACTACTTTTATTGCTTTAGGAAAAACTGCATTACCATCTGATGTTCAGAATTTACGAATCGAACCAATATCAGATCAGTTTGTAAGGCTACGTTTTGATCAATCAACCGATGTGGATGTTGTTCATGGAGGAAACGTTGTGGTCAGATCATCAAACCTTACAGATGGAACTGGAACTTTTACAAATGCGGTTGATGTGATACCAGCCCTACCAGGAAACGTAAGTGAAAGTATTGTTCCCAATATTGTTTCTGGAGAATATATTTTAAAATTTAAAGATGATGGTGGCAGACTTAGTTCTGGTGAAACTTCAATTATTGTAAAGAGCCCTGACCCTTTACCAAAATTAACAGTCTTAACAGATCGAGAGGATACAGACAGCCCTCCTTTTGCTGGTGCAAAAGTTGATTGTTTTTTCAGTGATGAAGTTAATGGTCTTGTACTAGGTTCTCTTGAATTATTGGATGATGTGACAGATTTTGATGCAATGGCTGATTTTGATTTTTTGGGTGCTGTTGACATAACAGGCGGCACTTATAGTTTTGCAAATACACTTGATTTAGGTGGTAAACAACCTTTGAGATTGCGCAGACATATTGTTTCGCAAGGCTTTTATCCTAATGATTTAATAGATAAGAGAACAGGAAATATTGATACATGGACAGATTTTGACGGTGCGACAGCATTTGATGTTGGAGCATCTTTATTAGTTGCTACTACTGATCTTGATCCTGATTTATCAGTTTCTGCTACCTACGGACAAAGTGGAACAACTATAACAATCACAAAGAGTTCTCATGGGTATTCTGTGGGTGATTTTGTTGTCATAGATTTCACTGCTGGTTCGGCTACTGATGGAAATTACCAAATTGTTTCTGTTCCAAGTTCCTCAACATTTACAGTTACCTCTGCTACAAGTGCAACAATATCAAGTGGAACATCTTGTACTTATGGAGCAAACTTTAGTCAATTTAATCCTTTTGTAAATGGAACATTTGTGGCAAGAGGATTTAAATTTAGATGCGATATGGATTCAAATGACCCTGCACAATCTATTGAAATAGATCAGCTAGGATACACAGCACAATTAGAAAGCAGAACAGAGACAAGTCTTGGTAATGCAGGGGCTACTACAGGAGGTCATATAGCATCTGGAACTTCCACCAAGTCAGTGTCTTTTACAAATACTTTCTTCACAGGCTCTACTGGGACAGGTGTTCCTGATAATTCTGTTCTTCCTTCTATTGGCATAGTTATTGAAAATGCACAGTCAGGGGATTTCTTTGCCCTATCAAATATAACTGGAAGCGGTTTTGATATTGATGTGAAGAATGGATCTAGCCATGTTAATAGAAATTTCAAATATGCAGCCACAGGGTTTGGGCGTGGTAGTTAGTTTTAGATTAAGATATACTTAGATAAAATTTGGATTAAGTAATGGCTACACATGATTATGTTATAGACAACTCTACGGGAGCTAATGTCCGAGCAGATATTAATAATGCGTTAAGTGCGATTGCTACAAATAATTCAAATTCTTCTGCCCCAACTACCACATACGCAACGCAATTTTTTGCTGATACTTCAGCATCAATAATGAAGCTGAGAAATGCTTCTAATAATGCTTATGTAAATCTATTCACGTTAACTGGAGGGCCATCTTTTTCTGCTGATGGGACGATAAATTCTGTAAATATAGGTAAAGGAGCAAACTCTGTTGGGAATAACACTGTTCTTGGAGAAGGTGCTTTAGATGCTTCTGTAACTGGAAATAATAATACAGCTATTGGAAAAAATGCTCTTACAGCAAATACTTCTGGATCAGAAAATGTAGCTATTGGCTCTACTTGTTTAATAGCAAACACAACAGGTTATCAGAATAATGCCATTGGACAAGCAGCTTTAGATGCAAATACTTCGGGTAATAATAATAACGTCATGGGAAGAGCAGCCATGACTGACAACACGACAGGTTCAAATAACACCGCCATTGGTCATGCCAGCTTAAATAAAAATACAACAGCAGATAATAATACAGCAGTAGGTTCTTTAGCAATGTTGAATAACACAACTGGAGCTCTTAACACTGCTGTTGGAAGTAATTGTTTAGCAGCAAACACAACTGGAACGCAGAACGTAGCTGTGGGTGCGAATGCTTTAGACGCTAATACTACTGCTGATGAAAATACTGCTATTGGATATCAAGCTTTAACACGAAATACAACTGGCACAGCTAACACTGCTATTGGTAGAAATTCTTTGCAATTTGTCACCACAAGCATTAATAATACTGCTGTAGGAAGAGGTTCATTAGACAATAATACAGCAAGTAATAATACAGCTATAGGTAAAGATGCTTTACAGCAAAACACAACTGGAGAGCATAACACTGCTATAGGTTCTTTAGCGTTAGATGCTAATACAACAAATAGTAACAGTACAGCCGTAGGCTTTTCCTCATTATCAAGTAGCACTGGGACGCAAAATACAGCAATAGGAGCTTATTCTGGATATATAGTTACAAGTGGCGAAAAGAATACACTGTTAGGGTATAACGCTGGAGGAGCTACTACAACTGGATCTAAAAACGTAGCTGTAGGTAGAGCATCTTTAGCCGCAAATACTACTGCAAATGATAATACAGCCGTAGGTTACAACTCATTAACAGTAAACACGACTGGAGCTAATAACACAGCTATTGGTCAAGGTGCTTTACAAGCAAACACAACCGCATCTAATAACACTGGCGTTGGTGAATTTGCATTAGCAACAAACACAACCGGAGCTCATAACACAGCGATAGGAAAAAGTGCCTTAATAAATAACACAACTGCAAGTTACAATTCTTCTCTTGGTTCAAATTCTTTAGTATCAAATACTACAGGAGCTCATAACACAGCTTTAGGAGCTGATGCTCTAGGAACTAATACGACTGGAAGCGATAACACAGCTATCGGGTCATCAGCTTTGTTTGCAAACACTACTGGAGCATCAAACACCGCAATTGGAAGAAACTGCTTAGATGCAAACACTACTGGAGATAGTAATGTTGCCGTAGGGCAAACTTGTTTAGGTGCTAATACTACAGGTAGTTCAAACACTGCCATCGGTGCTGATGCGTTAGATGCAAACACAACAGCAACAAACAACACTGCCGTTGGAAGAGCAGCACTAGGAGCAAACACAACTGGGGCAAATAATACTGCTGTTGGTAGTACAGCTTTAGATGCTAATACAACAGGAAGTGAGAACACTGCTTTTGGTCAGACTTGTTTGGGTAAATGTACAACTGGAGATTATAATACAGCAATTGGTAGGAACTCTTTAGCACAAGGCACTAGTTTTTCTAATAACACTGCTGTTGGTTGGCAAGCATTAGCATCAACTACAGCAGACAATAATACAGGAGTTGGTTATGAATCCTTAGTAAATGTCACATCTGGTAGTAATAACACAGCTGTTGGTCTCCATGCTGGTTTGAATATTAATACTGGTAGTAATAATCTTTTGTTAGGAAAGGATGCTGGCACATCTAATGGGCCTTCTGGACAGTTAACTGGTAGCAGTAATCAAATTGTATTAGGTGATAATAATATTACTAATTGTTATATAAAAGTTGATTGGACAGTTGGCTCTGATGAAAGAGATAAGACAGACATACAAGATATTACAACAGGTCTAAATTTTGTAAATCAACTTAAACCTAAATCATTTTGGTTCAGTAAAGAACGTGGTTCAGATGTTAAGCATGGTGATAAAAAATATGGATTTTTAGCACAAGATATTCTTTCTGTAGAGGGGTCAGACCCTGTAATTATAAACAATCAAGATGAGGATTCTTTGAAATATCAAGGATCACATTTGATACCAATTCTTGTAAATGCTATTAAGGAGTTATCAGTAAAAGTCACAGCCCTCGAAGCAGGGTAAACTGTAAACAAATCTATTTCTAATTATGGAAGAAAGAACTGCTGACGAAATCGCTAAGATTTTCTCTGCTGCTGGTGATAGCGTAACTGTCATCAACACCGCCAAGACATCAGAAGAAACTGATGATGAATACAAAGACAAGATCAAGCGTAATGTAGAGCATCTTGAAATTATCAAGGACTACAAAAAAACTGATGGTACAACATCTATTTGGACATCAGAAGATTTTACAGCTATTGATGCTGCTATTACTGCTGGTAAAAAACTCTACTAAATTATGAATTTACAGGAGAGATTGCAGCAGCTTGCACAGCAAAGGGAACAACTCTGGATCACTTTGCATGAAGTTAACGGGGCAATGAAGATCCTTGAGGAACAGATTTTGGAGACTCAAGAGACATCCGAAGCAAACCAGCCATCAAATAAAGAGGTGCTAAAGCAATCAAAAGAAACAACGTCATCAACGTAAGTGGCCCTGCCAATCTTATTAAAATTTCTCTTAACATAAAATGTTTCAAAAAATAGCTAACATCTTAAGTATAGCCTCATTTGTTCTCATAACCAGCACTCTTGGGGCATCTTACTTCGGTTATAAGTATGTAACCTCTGAACAGTTCCAAACAAAGATGATGAATAAAGTTCTTGGAGGTGTTAAAGGAATGATGCCTAAAGTATTAGATAAATCTTTACCAAGTACAACAGGTCAATCTATTCCTTTCCTTAAAAAATAATTGGAAATACCTGATATAAGTATTCCCGAAATATATATTCCAGACGTTCCAGAAATCTATAGTCCTCATTATATTGAGATAGCAAAACCACCTGATATAGATGTTCCTGGTTGTACCTATCAGCATCGTGACATAAAAAATACAGGTAATCGTAATTTGTTATTAGAAGATCCTAATGGTGTATATACAACGTGTGATTTTCCGTTTCCTAGTTTTATTCCTCTTGACTATACACCTGAGAATTTGGTCATTACAGAAGAAGTTCCTGTTACTAATGAAACCCCACCCCTACCAGAGACAAAACAACAAGAGATACCAGAACTACCAAAAGATAAAGATATTGAATTAGAACCCTGTCCTGGTAAAAAAGATCAAAGGGTTGGAGACTTTCGTAACGAAAAACGATTGGAACGTGT
>Ga0208159_1000633_pt1 | contig 13854 bp, 21 predicted proteins | sample 9_EtaG_FD_184082 | JGI IMG/M metagenome (GOLD analysis project Ga0208159, IMG submission 184082) | Marine viral communities from the Subarctic Pacific Ocean - 9_ETSP_OMZ_AT15188 metaG (SPAdes) (version 2) | ecosystem: Environmental > Aquatic > Marine > Oceanic | place: Pacific Ocean | collected... | reverse complement strand
GTCTGATAATGAACTTATATGATTTACATTAGTTGTTGAATTATGATAAATTTCATAATCTGGTAGAGCACCAAAATTTAATTTTTTATCATCTCCTAAACTTACATTACCTGCAAAAGTTGCGTTTTTACTATCGTGGTCTAAACTTAAAATATCAGTAGCACCATCGTTTTGGTTAATTGTTAAAAGTTCTCCACTAATAGCAACAACAAAATCTTTATTTGTGTCTCCCTCTATTCTTATACTTGGTTCTGTTGTGGTTTTTGAAATTGTAACTGTGTCTCCAGACGAACCATTTACTATTAAATTACCTGTTACAGTAGCGCCTGTACTTGTAGTTTCAAGCTTTTGAATATTGTCGTGATATAATTTTACTGCACCATTTTCAATAATAAGAATTCCATTTTCATTTGTTTTCGGTCTTAATGCTATTGCGCCAGATGCTTGTTCAATAACAAGAGAGCCTGTATTGTTTTGTATAAAACTATTATTACCTGTACCATCGTGGTATATCTGTAGGTCGTTTGAATTACCAAACTTTGCTTTAACATTGTCAAAAAGGTGAGCATCTTTACTAAACTGAATTTCCTCATCACTACCCTCAATAGTTAAATAAGTAGTATGAGCTCCTGAACCATTATCTGCTCTAAAATAAATATCTCCATCAACCACTTCTTGGTCGATAAATAAACCGCCTGTAAAGTTTCTTATAACGGAATCTGTTCCATTATGTGCAATTCTTAAATCATTACCAGCACCAAAAATTAATGTATCATCTGTGCCAATTGCACCCGAATCTCCAAAAATAATATTATTACCACCTGTGGTATTACCATTAGTCAATATTTCAGATAATGTATCTACTGTGCCTACTTGCGTATCCACATAATCTTTTATTGCCGCACTCGTAGGTATAGTTGTATCATTATCATTTGACGCAATACCATCTGCTTCATCTACAAACTTTGTAATAGTTATACTTTCACCTGTGTCTGTTAAAGAACCCCACGATAAGTTTCCTACAACCGTTCCATCACCTGCGACTGATAAATTCCCAGAGTTTCCAATAGTTACAGTCGTACCATCATCAGTAATTAATCCTGTTCCTAAAGTACTTGGCCCTGTCCATTTAGCTATTGCATTATTTGTTCCTGTCCCAGTAATAGCCGAAGTGTTATCTATTTTTTGCCATGTATCAGTTGCACCAGATTCAATAAAAATAGCCCAGTCTCCTACTTGCCAATCTGTAATTCCATCTAGGTTGGTACTACCCGCAACAGCTACAATATAAAACTGACCTGTTGTTCCAGTACCACTAGTTAGTGTTGGTGTATTAGTGTTTGCATTCCATGTTCCACTATATACCAAACCTTGTGGTAATTGAGTTATTTGAGCTTGTAAATATCCAAATGCTTCAAGTATAGTGTCTGTTGCTGCAATGTTTTGCGATGTTCCTAAATTAACACCTGTTATTAGTTTTCCTGTTACCGTAGTGTCTGATATACTTGTATTAATTGCGATGTCCCCACCCGATGTGTAGGATACACCGCTAGTAGAGGTAGTATCTCCCGTTAAGGTAATATTACCTGATGTTTGCAAGGATGAAGCTGTTGATGCATTTCCTGTTAATGCTCCAACAAAAGAACTAAATGTAGCAGTTCCCCCACCTGAGATATTATTACCACCCATGGCAATATTACCACCCATGGTTCCACCAGCAAGAGGTAAATAATTACCAGCTTCAGTATCGACATATTCTGTTGTCGCTACTTTTGTGCTGTTATTATTTGCAGATTGAGTAATTGCTGTAGTATTAGTGCTAATTGTTCCATTGAGCTGTCCTGCAAAAGTAGTCCCAGTATATGTTCCACTAATTGTTACATCATTAGGTAATCCTATTGTAACTTCTTGCGCACTAACTGCAACTGTAGTTTCATTGGCTGTTTCACTAAATGTTAAAGTTTGACTATCTAGGTCAACACTTGAATTATTAGTTCCATCAGTAATGTCTAAGTCTTGTGCAGTAACTAACCCATCTACATATCCTTTTGAAGCTGCATCTGTTGCTGCAACAGGAGTAGTTGGTATGGTTACTTGACCACCAAAACTACTCTGATTAGTCCCTGAAACAGTTAATTCTCCTGTAACTGTTACATCATCTGGAAGTCCAATAGTAATAGTTTGACCAGAACCGCTTGTCTCTATTTCATTTAAAGTACCTGCTAAAGTTAATGCTTGACTATTTAATAATACTGAACCTCCACCACTGCCTGTTATAAAATCTAAATCCTGTGAGTCATCTATATTTCTAGCAAACGCTGTTGTTGCTATTTTAGTTGAATTATCACTTGCTGATTGAGTTGTTCCTGTAACTCCATCTATCAATATAGAAGTTGCTGTAACATTCCCAGTTAAATCCCCTGTCACATTTCCAGTAACATTACCAGTTAAATCCCCAGTAACATTACCTGTTACATCTCCTTGTAGGTTTCTATGTACTGTTGTGGGTAAACTAATATTTAGTGTTTGGTTAGTTGCACTAGTAGTAACTTGATTTGTAGTACCTGTAATACCTAATGACTGACTATCTAAATCAACCGAACCTGTACCTGTGTCCCCACCAAAATCTAAATCCTGTGCAGTAACTTGGCTATCTACATAAGCTGTTGTAGCAACTTTTGTACTATTGTCATCAGAACTTTGTGTTGTTGCAGTAACACCATTAGCAAGGACAGATGTAGCAGTAATAGTTCCTGTTAGATTTCCTGTTACATTTCCTGTTACATTTCCTGTTACATTTCCTGTTACATCTCCAACTAAATTAACACTAATTGAACTAGGTAAACCAATTTGTAATTGTTGATTATTAGCTGTTGTTTCTATTTCATTAGTTGTACCTATAATAGCAAATGTTTGTGAATCTAAGTCTATTGACCCATTTCCACTATCTCCACTAAAATCTAAATCCTGAACAGTTATTTGACCATCAACATAATTTTTACTTGCTGCATCTGTTCCAGCAACAGGCGTGGAGGGAATAGTAACCTGTCCTCCAAATGAAGACTGTCCACTTCCAGAAACAGTAAGTTCGCCATTAATTGTTACATCATTGGTTAAACCTATTGTTATGGTTTGATTAGCACCAGATGTTTGAATCTGATTACTAGAGCCTACTATTGTAAAAGACTGTGTACCTAAATCTACTGTTCCGCTCCCAGAATTTGTTATAAAATTTAAGCTTGAAAAGGTTCCAACTAAATCACTTGGACTTATTCTAAAGTTTTGTAATCCTTTAAATCCAACTATAAAATCTATTTGCGATGTATTTACCGCTATGTTAAATTCTGAAAACTTCATATATATTATCTGTCGTAGGGAAAAATTCTGTTTAAGCTGTCTCGTCTTTTTCCGCACCCGCAATCTTTTCCAGTTGCTTTACTAACAGTATCAACAACTTTTTTAATTCCCGTTGCTTTTGTTATTTTTTCTATAGTATCGCCTAAGCCTCTCGATTTCATTTTATTTACATTTACATAGTTTATAAGGGCAACTACTAACGTTTATTGTTAGCTTTAACATTAAAGCATTCCACAAACATTGTAGTCTGAAAAATAATTTTTTCATTTTTTTATAATCTTCATTAAATGCTCATGTACTTTTCCGTCTTTGATGCACTTATGCTCGTAGCTCATAGAATGGTCTCCGCCATATGCGTGGCCATAATCTTTTTTGCTCATAGCTTTACTTTCATCTCTTCTATCTTTATAAGATTGAGACTTTTTACCATTTTTTGAACCTAGTGATTCGTCTAGTCTTGAATTGTATCCTTGTTTCATCATAATTTTAATACTTTGTGAGCATTTAAAGGTTTTGCAAAATTTAGACCTTTACAACACTCGGGTTTATCTTTTTTGTATAAAGCAAAGATACTAATATTTTCCTTGTCTACTTTTTGGTGAAGATTTTTTTGAACCGCCTGGTCCAGCCCATAATTTTTTACACGCCCAGTAGCGTGCGGTTAGTTTTGATTTTGCAGTACTACACTTGTGTCTTGCCCTAAAAGATTTACGAGCAGCAGCTGAATAATTGTGGCCATAACCTTTTGCCCCAAAGTGTATTAATTTTTCTCTACCTCCTTCGCAAGCTTTGACCATTTTTTTTTTGCCAGGCCTATCGCTTCTCATGACAACATTACACTTCATGTTTTTTTTGTTGGCCATGATTTATATAGTATTGAAATCTTGTATAGCGTATTCTACTTTAAATGTAATTTTAGCGTCCCCTGTATTTATTGCTGTGGGTCCAGCATATATTGATTTAAAATATAATGCAGGAAAAGAAGTTGTATAATTAAAATAGCCATTTTTTACAAAAGAATGATTGTCTGGACTAATTGTTTCAACAACTCCATTTGAACTTTGACCTGCTGTTAATCCAATCCCTTCCCAGTTTTTTAACTCTACTCCTGCAACTTCTTGATAAGCCGCTCCATCATATGAAACTTGTCCTGATTGAATAAGTAAATCATCACTAGCATTTCTAGGATATGCAGTATTTACAAACTGTGTATTTACTAACACTCTATGTATTAATAACACTGAATTGTCAGGTATAGACAAACTAAGTATTGGTGTTCTTATTGTGGTACCAGGCGTTGTGCTGAATAAATTATATATTTCAGAACCCGTCATAGTCCATGTGTATGAATCAAAAAGAATAGAAGAGTCTATTTGACTAAACTTACAAGTCTTCGTATTGTTATTGTCTGATACATCTGTAAATATAAGCATATCACTGTTCGCTGGAACAGCATTTGGATATGATGAAGTGTTACTAATTTTTCCCATTTTTTTATTTTTATCTTGTTACTCTTGCCGCTGACGTATTAGAAACAAATTGTCTTCTACGACCTGTTCTTTTTTTCTTTCTAGCCGTTGCTGCTCTTTGAGCTTTTGTTAAGCTTCTAGCTTTATTTAATGGTAAACATCTATCAGGATTTTTTTTATCTTTACTAGTACCGCAAGCTCCCAGTATAGAGCCATCGGTTCCAATACGAACCCATTTTTGTTCCCTCCATTTTTTTAATTCGCCCATTTATTTTTTTTTATGTTTTTCAACAAGATTTTTAAATATTTTTTTCTTTACTGTTTTAGGTAATATCCTTTGAGCAGGAGATAAATATTTATCGCTATAGTGAATCTTTTCCACTATTAATAGCTCTTCTTTTCCATTCCGTATCCTGGGTTCATTTTTATTTTTCCTTTATGCATTTTTGCATAAGAGTCTGCTTGAGCCTTACCAACTGCATTATAAGGAAAAACTTTTTTACCATTTTTTGTTTTTACTGTAGGCATAATTTCTATTTTTTACTATTTGCTATAAATTTTGCTTTTGGGTCTGCTGCTGTAACATTAGGATTATTATCTAATCCGTATATTACACTTTGCATACCTAAATCACTTTTACCATTTTTTTTTCTAGGTCGGTTTCCTTTTGCTAATTTACTCATTTCTTTTTCTTTAATGATTTTAGCATGTTATCTATTTTTAAAGCTTGCCCTTTATGCATAGCTGAAGCTTTTTTTAATTCGCTTGAAATTTTTTTTAATTTTTTTGCATCCATTATTTCTTACTTTTTTTTGCGTAATTAGGGTCTTTGCAATATTTGCTTGCCGCCATATTTGCATAAGCACTAGGGTATCTATCAAAAGTTCTTTTGGCCCAAGCTATTCCAGCTGGACATATTTTGTTTTTCTTCTTTTTAGTTCTACCCGCCATTTTATTAACTTTGTTACAAATTTACAAAAATTAATTTATGCAAAATAATTATCTAAAATATTGGAGAGTAATTCGTCAATATATAAAAATTAAATATAATTTATCTCAATCTGACTTAGATATACTTTTGTTTTTAAAATCTGAAGACTACTTTTCTAAAGACAAATTTCAAGAGTTCAATGAGATATTAAGCTGGGATAAACAAAGGTTTGAAAAGCTTAGACAACTTGGATGGATAGAAGTATTTAGAAAAAGAGTAGGTAAGCACAAAGCTTTATATCAATTGTCTTTTAAAGCAAAAAGAATGCTGACCTCTATTTACAAAAAATTAAATGGAGAAGAAATACCGACCAGCCCCTCACAAAATAAAATGTTTGCTAAAAATGTGTCGTACTCAGACAAGGTATATAGGAATATGATTATAGAAATGAATAATACTATAAAACAACAACGACATCTCGCTCTTGAGTGATTGTAACTTGTTCGCCTTTTATTATCATGGTGTAAGATTGTCTTTTGTCAAAATAAATAGTGTCCTTTTTTTTGATAACAGTTACATCACTACCTGGCTCTATGACTTCTGCTTTTTGATAACGCAATCCTTTTGCATCTTCTTGAGACAGCAATAGCCCTGAATCTGTTTCAATCTCTTCTTCAATTATTTTTACAACTATATTTTTACCTATCGCTTTCATATGAACGTGCCATTGTTATTATTGCATTAGTAGAAAGAATAGTTACTGCTACACTCACTGCATTTTGAAGCGCACACTTTGTAACTTTCATTGGGTCTATGACTCCCATTTTTATTAAGTCACCATACTTTTCATTTTTCAAGTCATAACCTTTTTTCCAACCTTTCACATCTTTATAAATTTCTTCTACATTTAATCCTGCATTTTCTAGTATCTGGGTCAAAGGAGACTTTAGAGAGTGCGCTAAAATTGCGTAAGCAATTTTTAAATTTTTGTCTTTAGTCTTCTTTTTTTCAAAATCTTGCGAAATTCGGTACAAAGCTAGTCCACTGCCAGGCAATATACCTTCCTCTAGTGCTGACTTCACAGCACAGACTGCATCATCTACTCTATCATACAACTCTTTTTGTTCTAAGTCTGTATTGCCTCCTACATATATAACGCCTATTCCACCCGTCAAAGATGCAATCCTTGATTCAATAAATTCCTTATCTGCTTTTTTACTTGCATTCTCATGAGCAATCCATAATTCTTTTACTCTTTCTTCAATCTGAGATTCGTTAGTTTTTGTTTCATCTTTAAGGATGACCGTTGAGTCTCGACTAACTATCACCTTAGCCGCATGACCCAAATCAGTAAAATTAATAATACTCAAGTCATCCCCTGTCTTCTCGCTGAAGTATGTTGCCCCCACAGATAAAGCTATATCTTGCATTAACTCATGTTGCTTGTATCCAAAAGAAGGAGGCGTGATAGAACATATTTTTAAGTTTCTTTTCATTACGTTTGCTGCCAAAGTGTTTGTCACATTGGTTGAGCATGGAGCAATGATTAATAATTTTTTATTGTCGGCTATTATAGGTTTAAGAATATTTTCTATTTGAAGTATATTGTTTATCTCTGCATCCGACACCATGATATAAACATCTTCTAGTACACACTCATCTTTTTTCTGGTCATTTATAAATAGAGGGGATAAATAACCTCTGTCTACTTTAATACCATTTGTGGTTTCAAAATAAGTATCGCTGGTTTGTGATTTTTCCACAGTAACAATTCCGTCTTGACCTACACTTTCGTATACATCAGCGATTATTTTTCCAATCTCATTATCATTATTGGCCGATATAACAGCTACATCTCTAAGCTTACTCTTATCTATTTCGTGGCTTTTACTTTTCAACTCCTCTACAACTAATTTCGTTTGGTCAACTAAACACTTTAAAACTTCGGTTCTATTTATATCCTCACCCATTGTGCAAGTCCCATGTTCTACTAAAGCTTCAGTTAAAACAATAGCTGTAGTCGTACCATCACCTGCTAAAGTAGCAGTCTTATCTGCCGCTTCTTTCATCATGCGAACTGCAAGGTTTTCAACTGGGTCCATGAGAGATATAGATTTCGCCACAGTAACTCCATCTTTTGTTACAGTTATACCATGAGTATGGTCTTGAGATTCTATTAATACAGTATTACCTCTAGGGCCTAATGTACTCTTTACAGCCTTAGCAATTTTTGCTATGCCTTGTGTTAATTGATTTCTTGCTGGTTGTGAAAAATGTAGTTCTTTAGGAGTATAGCCTGGATTCATTTGAATTTAATTTAATTAATATGCAAAGGTAAACAAATAATTGAATTAATACAATATGAGCAGTTCAGCCCCTCATACTCTATATATATATATTATTAACACACATATATCGTTTCCATATACGAGGCTTCAAACTTAACATTTCTGACATTTTTAATTTAATAAACTGATTTACAATAACTTATGTTTTAAAAGTCTACATAAACTGTACACAAACTATACATATTATAATAAAAGCTGACATAAAATAGAATAAAAAAAGAGGACCCTAGAGTCCTCTCAAACCAAACACTACCAATAAAGGGAAGTATCTTTAAATACCTTTGATGATATTTTTAATGTTTTTTCTATCTTCAGCTAGCTCGATACCTAGTGCGATGTCTTGAGTTAATGTTCTGCTCTTCATTTCTTTTCTCATGATTGCAGCTTTTGAAATTCCAGAAACTAATTCTGGAGCATCATTAATTAATCTTCCATCTTGAACTCTGTATCCTAACTCTGAAGGTTTTATATCCTTGTAATGCATAACTGATTCTTTTATGTAAAGATACAAATTTATTTTAGATATATAGAGGCTGGAGGTTATATATCGCCACACGCACAAATCTAAAAAAAATAAAATGACTTTTTTTTTACGGGGCGGGGGTCTGTTTCGTCTCGGGTTGGCCAAATTTTTTAGCTTTTTATCCTACCTCTGTCAAATGCAATTGTTTTGAGTATTGTACAGGCCTTTATTCTCTTTTATATTGCATTTTCCCCCCTTTAAAGTGTCTTTGAAGACACCTTTTGACCTTTCCCTCATACAGAGAAAAGAAAGGTAATAACCCGCTCCAGGAAAATACACGCTAATATTTTACAATAATTAGACCCCATCTAACAGAAAGAAAATCAATTATTTAACTAAAATCTAAATAAAAAGAAAAAAAAACTTGCGTGCTAATATGAAATAAACTATATTTAAACCATAATTAAAAAATAATTAAACTAAATAATAAAAATCATGAATAATTTAAACCAAATCGAACAAGAGTTTTTATCTCATACTGGGGTACGAAATCATGTTCCGATTAACACAATTCAAAACCTATCTCAACAGATAGGAGATGCGAAAAAAAGTAAGTTTGAAAAATCGTTGAAACTTGCTAAAATCGTAAACAAGGCCAATGACTGGTACAAATCAGAGGAAGCGAAAAACCTCATGAACACTGAGGGCGTAGACTGGGTAAATGTTGAAATATTTGCCGAGAGAGTTTTCGGTTGGAAAAAATCATATTTTTTCAAAATGGTTAAAGCGGGTAAATTACTCGAGGAAAATCCACAGGTTGTAACGAAATTCAAAAGAGAGTGTACACAGGCAGAGAACAATGGCGAAAGCACTTCAAGAAGCCTTGAAAGTTTACACAAATTCGCAAAGGCGGAACTAACAGAGGGGAATGCTCAAGTAATCGAAAGACCAAAAGCAATTTTAACCCTTAAAGGAACTGGACAATTTTCTCATATAAAATTCGAAATTTTCCCAGATGAGGTTAAAACCTCAAACGAAGTTGCCCAGTTAACTGAGGTAATGAATTTGATTAACTTAAAAATTTCAGAGCTATGATTGATACAGGAGTAAAATTTGAAATTACTGGGGACACCGCTCGAGGAGTAGTCCGAGGGTATCATGGAAGCCCTGAGCCTGAGTTCATCAACAAAGCTAAAAAGGTTGATTTGCGAGGGATAAAAACAACAAACATTGTTGAAACATATGAGGGCACACAATGGGATGACCCGAACGAAATTCAAAGTAAATTTAATATCGGTTTTGAAATTGAAAAGCTAAGATTTCACAGAAGGGCGGTCATGGAATACCCTCTGTTTAAAGGTTTTGAAACTGATTCTAGTTGCGGAGTTGAAGCGGTTACTCATGTGCTTCCTCTGTTGCCAAAATCACTTTGGAGGACGAAAGTTTTTAACATGTTTGTTGAAGCTAAGAAAATTATCTCTGATGAGTTTAGCCCATCCGATAGAAGTTGCGGGGGTCATATCACTTTGAGTGTTCATGGTTTGAGCGGTCAAGAAGTTGCCGAGAAAATCAGAAAAAACTTCGGTATATTTTACGCTATTTTCAGAAAGAGATTACCCAATAATTATTGCAGTCGAAATCTTTCAATAATTCCTTTAGAATACGAAAGCAGTTTAAATAGTTTTTTAGGTGGTAGACACAACAAGTATTGCCCTGTAAAAATCATGGACCACGCTATCGAGTTGAGACTCCCGAGCAGAGTTCAGAGCGTCAAGCAGATGATGAGGAGGTACGAGCTCTGTTATCATCTGTTAGACTTTTCAATTAATAATCCGAACGGAACTCACAAAAAATTTCTTAAGATTATTAGACCTGTACTCATGAGCATGTACGAGGGGAACGCTGAAAAAGTGGACTGGTTAGAAACGCTTGCGGGACATTTTAGAAGAATGATTTTGACTCATAAATTTAACAGGTATGTCATCCCCTACGTAGAGGGGTGGAAATGGATTAAAAGCCAGTACGCCAGCAGAGGTGCTTTTGTAAGGGGCAGAGAACTATTTCACCACGCTCATTTAACATGGTTTGACACAGACTTAAAAAGGAACTACGATGTATTAGCTGATGAGTGGGAGGATAGAGTCCGAGGGTCTGAGGTTAATGTATATATGCCCTAGAGTGTCTTTAAAGACACTCTCAGAGCGTTTTGGAAATTTAGAGGGGTTCGACTCCCCTCACGCTCTCTAACTTTTTAAAACAATTATTATGAAATACTTACTAAAATCAATTTGGAATGACACAAACCCACTTTTAGCATTGTTTATTTACAAGCTAATGTTGATGAGTTTTACAGGCATTCTTTTTATACTATATCAAACTATTTTTAATGGCGTAACAATTAACTTTTAAATTATTATTATTATGAAATACTTAAACGATTACACAGAACAAGCACAAACAAACCTGTTCAAACAAAGAAAAGTTTTCTTTGCCTTCAGTAACGAACAATTCATTGAAGGCATGAGAAAACATTTCCTAACAAAGCAAGACCAAATCACTGGACTGGGCTCGGGTATGTATTGCCCAAGAAATCAAGCGAAAAAAGTTTTAAAAGAACTTAACAAGATTTATACTAATGCAATAAAACAAGACATTGCAGAGAATGGAATCGAAAGAATTATCAAAAGAGAACTTTCAAACCATGAATGTTATTACACTGGGGACACGATTGATTGTATAGAAAAATTAAAAGATTACCCCAATATAACAGAGGATTTAATTAATAAAATATTTTACAAAAATTTAAAAAAATATCATGAATAGACACAGAATAGAAAACAACATTTTACACCACGCAAAAGCGAGGAGAGAAAACAGGAGGTTAATGAGAATTAAAAACCTGATGGATAAGTTTGGCCTAACAAGAGAACAAGCCGAAAAGAAAGTCGCCAATATTTAGTTTAATTAGTTACTCTGATGAGCAACACAGAAAGGTGGCGAAACAGAGGGGATTAAAAACCCCCTTTGTCAGTAACAATTAAAATTAAAATTATGAATCTAAAACACTTAAATAGAAAATACAATAAAGTAATAATATTTGACTTAGATGGAACACTTGCCGATATAAGCAAAAGAAGGGAAGTGTCCAGTAAGCCAGATGGCAAGATTGATTGGGACAAATTCTATGACCCGAACAATATCAAACTTGACAGGCCAAATTACCCAGTGGTAGAAGTTGCGAAGCACCTATGGAGAGATTACAGGATAATAATATTTAGCGGTCGTTCAGCGGGAACGCAAGAAGCGACTGAGCAGTGGTTGGAGAAGTACAACATATTTTATGACGATATAAAGATGAGACCCACAAGCCAGTTGATGAAACCCGATGATGTTTTAAAAGAGGAATGGTTGGACGAACTCATAGAGCAAGAGCAAGAAATTACTGATGAATGGGACGACCCAAGTTTTGCTATGTACAGAATTATGTGCGTCTTTGATGACAGGGATAAAGTCGTTAAGATGTGGCGAAGGAGAGGATTAAAATGTTTTCAAGTTGCAGAAGGAAACTTTTAATGCGAAAGAATATTTCGCAATAGATAATCTGATGAGAGTTGTGTACTCGAAAGGGTGGATTTATTTCCGCCCTCATTATCAAGCAACAGAGGTATTTGGATATGTCGATAGAATGTCGTACCTTTGTTTAAATTATGTTTAACCTTAGGGCAGTGTCTTCAAAGACACCCCACTTAAATACTTAAAACAAATGTGTATAATAATAATAAAACAAAAGCGAAACAAGATTTCGCAACAAGTCCTGAAAAACTCAGCGAGAAAAAACCCTCATGGATTGGGGATAGTATGGTTAGATACTTTCAAAGTATCTTATCATGAATCAAAAGATTACAAAAAACTAAATACAACAAGACCCTTCATTGCTCATTTTAGATACGCAACGATTGGGAAAATATGTAAAGAAAACACGCATCCATTTAAATGCGGTAAGAAGCACAACGAACTGCTGATGATGAATGGAACTATTAGCGAGTTGGGAAACAAGAACATGACCGACACTCAAGATTTAGCCATCAAGCTAGGCAGAATTGAAAGACATATTTGGAAGCAAAAACTTGCTCAGTATTCTTTGGTTAGGTTTGCAACCATTAACACAAGAAACAGAACTTTCCAAATATACAACAAGCACCTTTGGACACACAAAGATAAAGTTTGGTACTCTAAAGACAATGTGTTCACAACCTACAAAACACCTAGTTGGGTATCAAGATTTGCGGGTAATGTAGGAGTTGGTACCAGCACCCCAAGTGAATTTGTTTTTGAAAACCACAATGAATTTGAGGATGAGTTTGATTGGAAAAATGAAAGCAATGTTTGTGTTCAATGCACCAACGATTTGATGTATGATGAAAGCGAGTTATCGGAGAACAAATACTATTGTGTAAGTTGTGATAAAAGTTTTTCTAAAGAACAAGTAATGGACTTTACAGAGTTTGATACACCGAAGTACGAGGGTAACAAAGAACTTGTCGCAGTGTATGGAACTTTGAAAAGAGGGTTTGGAAACCACCGAAACTTTTTGCAAGACCAAGAGTTTGTCGGTAGCGGAACGACTCAAGATAGGTACCCCTTAATTGTTAAGGGGTTACCATTTCTTTTGAATGAGAAAGGCAAAGGCCATAATGTAGAAGTAGATGTGTTCAATGTAGATATGCCAACCTTAGAAAGTTTAGACGCTTTGGAAAACCACCCGACATGGTACAGACGAAAAGAAATAAACATACTCTTGAATGGAAGTGCAAAAAAGTGTTGGATTTACTTTAACATAACAGAGCAATCAAAAGGAGAGAAGTATCACAAAACATTTAAATATTAGAAATTATGTCAAAAGTAAAATTAAACACACACGACAAAAAAACAAAAGTAATAGAAAAATGCAGAGAAAAAATAATTAACTGCGCTGATACTATTATAGATAATTTAGAATTAATGCAATATGTTTATGATGAATTCGGTCATGACATTGATGTTCATGATGCTGAACGATTAGCTAACATAGTTTATTCACAAATAAAATTAAGAATGTAATAATGAACAGCATGAAAAATAAAGATTATATAATTGGTAAACTCAAAGATTTGAGAGATGATACACCCTGTATAGAGGATTCACAAACTACCTGTGGGTGCGAAAAGTTTGATGAGATAATAGATTTAATACAAGAAAACCTATGACTGAACAAGAAGCAGAACTTCATGCAAAAGTGGAGTGGTA
>Ga0208159_1000632_pt1 | contig 13857 bp, 20 predicted proteins | sample 9_EtaG_FD_184082 | JGI IMG/M metagenome (GOLD analysis project Ga0208159, IMG submission 184082) | Marine viral communities from the Subarctic Pacific Ocean - 9_ETSP_OMZ_AT15188 metaG (SPAdes) (version 2) | ecosystem: Environmental > Aquatic > Marine > Oceanic | place: Pacific Ocean | collected... | reverse complement strand
TGCTGACCGAACGGTTGGTTGACTTGTGCACCTACCGATTGACTTACATCAGGTCCCCCCTGTCCGACCATACCTGTCATTGCAGCAAATTGCTGACCTTCTTCAAACTGATTGTCCATTCCAAGTTCTTCACCCTCTTCCTCCATACCCGGAGGTAGGTCAGGTTTAGGCTCAACAGTTTCTAATCTAAGATGTGGTAAGTCTTTGACTTTCTTTGCACTTTCTTTGTCAGCCTCAAGTTTATCTCTGCGCTTTTCCATCGATTCAGGATCGCCAATACCGTGTCGATAACTGTCGTCATCTTCAGAATTAGCCCCATACATGTTGTCTGATTCAGAACGAGGAGCATACATTCGGGTGTCTGACCCAGTTGACATACCATAATTTCCGCTCGGCATTTCAAATCACATCCAGTATATTCTCGTCTAGTTCGCCATCAGCCTGAGATAATAACTTTTCCTTGACTCTTTTCCAAGTTTCAGGGCTTTCTTTACCTAACTCAACTTTCAGGATATTGATTGTGTTGTTAGCGACTGCCTTGTTTGGCTCTGCCCATGCCTCTTGATATTTCGTTAAGTCTTTCAATGTCTCTCTGACTTCCTTGTGTAGTTTTACCATATCTGATACAACTCCATCATCGTGAATACTAGTTTCCTCCATGTACTGTGCCAACTTACCATTCAAGTTCTGCACATTGTTTCTAAGAACTTCTACTTCTTCTCCTACTTTCACCGCTACGATTGCAGTGGCACTTCTTTTTACAAGAGGTTGGAAATGATTTTTCATGTGTTTGTAGACCAACTCTTCGCTACAATCTAATTCGGCTGCAATTTCTTCAGTAGTAGTTTCGTCTTCAAAGTATGCAACTTCGTATGCTCTACGATTGTCGCTAGTACAAACCACACATGTATGGTTAGCAGAGTCACTATAACTACCCATGTGATTTCTTACATGACGTTCTGTTGTGTTAGTTCTCCAACCCATATCTTTGTCTAAAATTCTAGGTTCTATAGAGCCGTCGGCGAGTCCGCTTTCAAGTCTATCACGTTCTTCATGTTGGCACAAAGGACACGATCTCTTAGTTTGGCGCTCGCCTCCCATACAGAGTGCCAAGCATACACTATGGATAATGGTTTTGTAGAATGAGGTTGACGGAATAAACATGAGATTGCCTCGTGCAACCCCTAGAATCATGGGCGTACCTGTGTCTATAGACACTGCAAAAAGCCTAACTAGGGCAAGTAGGGATATATTCTTGAGAAGGTTTGTACCTGATGATGTCAAACAATTAAGAATGGACATCTGTATGGTATGCCCAAGTTGGCAACACACCAGTAACCGATGTACTGAATGCGGCTGTCAAATGAAAGTCAAAGTGTCGTTAAGATCGAGTGAATGCCCATTAAAGAAATGGGGTAGGCATAATGACTCACTAGACGCTAGAGATACGGGAATAGACACTACCGAGCATGAAGAAAGCACCGAAGAGTCCGGCGACTAAATACGCCATGGTGTCACTATCTAAACTACTAGACCCTGTTAACATAATCAATCCTAGCGTGACAATTACAGATAACAACTGTACCATTACCATGTCAACAATTACGCTTTTCTTTGGTGCAAATATAGCCATAGTACTACTTGCAAATCCTATCATTGGTCCTTCTCTTGGTATCATCTTATCTCATCCCCATCATTTTACCCATGAAATTACCGGCTGCACCGCCTGCTTTATTCATGAACCCTTCATCTTGCATAGCGGCATTCAAAGCGCCACCCATCATACTTTGTTGGGCAAGTGCTGCAATTTGCTGCTGTTGCATTTCTGCTTGCTGAATATTTTGTTGACTCGCCATCTGTAAAGAATTAAACTGACCAGTGACATTCTCCGCACTCATAGTCTGAAGGTTACTTGGAAGAGATGCTATGTCCATTTTCATTGTGCCATCATCCTCATTAATAACAAATGTTGCACCCTTTAAGATTTCTAAAACTGAAAAACTCACAAGGTCATTGAGTAACTGAAGCATAGTAGCCATTTGTCCACTACCAATGAATCTATCCATAGGCGCTAATGTCTTCATCAAGGCAAGTTGTATCTCCGCTTCGCTTGGAGGAGCCATAGGTTGTCCCATCATTCCCATTTGCTGTTGGTTCATTCCCATACCACCCATGAAACCCTGTGCCGCTGGGTTATGCATAAACCCCGCCTGCTGTTGTTGAGAAGCAAAAGGGTTAGCAAAGTTAGACTGAGTGTTCGTCTGTCCACTAACTCCTAAAGATAGTGCGCCGTTTTGCTGCGTATTATTGTTTCCAAATAGTCCCATTTTATCTCACCTACTGTTGTGGTAGTTGCATCTGCTCTGCTGGTCCCACTACCTCTGAGTTCATAACTCCATTGTCCGAAGCCTGTACCTGCATAATTCCAAGATTTGTTATCGCATCAGCCAGTGTCGGTTGCTGTGCTAGTATCTCTTGCTGAAAGAGTCTAAGATCGAAAACAATCATAGTGACATCATTGATTCCTGTTTCAGGATTCTTATAATGTAAAAGACTGATACCGGGTTGGGACTTAGAATCTTTTTCTAATTCGACGAAAAACGGCTCATATTTTTTCAACATTTCAGGAGTATTGTCTTTCTTTTTGATAATCGATATAGGCACAGCGATGGTGCTAACTCCTTTCTTTACCATTTCTTTCATGCCCATTTTTGTTTTACTATGGTCTTTGTCAGACTCTGACTCCCATTTGCATAAGAGATGGTAGAGGTGAAGATGCTCAGGACAATAAGTACCTTTCATTTTTCTTCCGTTAGTGACTTGCTCTCTAGCCACAAAGGGCTCAGGAGTCTGAGTTACAGGATTTCTCCAATACAAGTCCCACAAACTCTTACCAGTTTCTTCATCACATATCTTTGCATAGAGATTATCGTACTTGATTAACTCTTCACAATTACAACCGTCAACTACACATAGATTGCTTTGTCTATTGTAACGGTACTTGCGACCCCATATCCAACGAAGAGGATTGAAAAGTCCTCGCTTTGTAGGAGTAAGTAGTTTTCTTGCCTGCTTGATATCTTGTTTCCTTGCCTTTCTTGGGTCAGGGTGCCTACTAGGATAAAAGTTAACTTTAGGCACTTCGATGTTTTGTTTAGTAGCAGCATCGGCCATCGCTTGCTGAGCAGCCTGCATTTCAAGCAACTGCTCATGACTTGCATTACCCTGTTGGCCCAATGCCATCAAATGTGCATCACTCATATTTGCTAAGTTTACGTCACTTCTTGGGACTCTACCTGAGCCACCAAAACCAAAATTCATTACCATATCTATTCACCTTACATCGTCAGTACATCTATTAATGTATTCTCTACATTCCAACCAATCTTTGTAGCCATCATACCTCTACGTGTAGGTACTCCTGCCTTTTGGAGTCTTACTAAATCTTCTCTAAATGGGTCGAACATTTTGTGTTCGCCTAGCCTTTGTTGCTGCCAAAGGACGTTTGCACTATCGTCCCACCACTGGTCTGCTTTATTTGCTACCAACATAATAACTTTAGGACAATATCTCTTACCTCTAAGCCACGAGCGAAGATTACGGTAACGATATTGGCGATGCAATATGGCATCTACTAAGTATTTGAAGCCGCCAACCGCTTGTAGTGCAGCGTCCCCTCCCTTACTGGCCCTGTGGTCGAACATAAATATAACAGCCTCAACATTACGATTAACCATATCGTCTATCCACAGATTCCAAAACCTTTCATCTCCGCCAAGATCTGCAGAATAAACAACACGCTTGTCGCCTTTCCAACTAACACGCTTACGTGTAGGGCGTGGTAATAAAAATCTATTAAAGCCCGGTACTCTAAAATGCTTAGTCCTTTCATCTAAAGGTATATCTTCCATTTCTCCCGGCGTAGTCATATATCGATCGAGAGTTGTTTTACCGGTCATCGGAGGACCGTATACACCTACCTTTCTAGGAATCCAATAATGATACAGTTCACGAGCAAATACCATGCCTCCTACAAGTGCAGAGCCGCCCATTGCTGACATAGTATCACCTAGTCGAAAATAGCATTAGACCACTCTGCTAATTTATTTTTAAGCCAATTACCGCTAGATTCCCAAAGATTCCAATCAGTATAAAATTCAAAAGCACTAACGACAAATGCAGTAGTAGTAGAAAATATAACTACCTTTATCCAACCCATTCCTCTTTCATAAGCAACGTCTACTGTATTAGCAATATGCATACTCCTCAAAGTTTCCTCTACAGCATCGTCAGAGGGTGTTTTGAAGATGCGGCCCAAGAAGAATCACTCCTTCTTTTTGAACTTGCCATCAGTGCCACGTACTCTCTTTGCCTTACCATCATTAAAGTCTAAGCCCAAGTTGATTGGTGCTTTCTCTTCTATAGAGGTATTAGGTACGAAGTCCGAATAGTTTGAAGGAGGTTGTGTCATCCTCTGTTGTACCCAAGGAGGAGTCTTACCGGGATTGTCTTCCATCCATTTGAGTTCGGCTTCAAGTTGTGCTTCTTGCATACGCATTTCCATATCCTGTCGACGACTATCAAAGTTGACTTCCATTGAACGATATCTATTTCGGCGCTCTCTTTCCATAGTAGCAAGTCTAGCCTTTTCATCCATACTCTGTTGGAAGAACATCTTGAAAAGATAGTAAGCGAGGCCTTGTACAGCAAACGCTGCCATTGCATAAGTTACTCCATTTACAGACGGATCGTCCAAGTCTATCCATAGTTCGGCATTGAATATACCGACTGCTAATCCGATAGACATTGACTGCATTAGGATTAATCCCATCAGTCGTATTTCACTTTGGTCGTGTTCAGGTAAAGGTGCGGAAGTGCTTAACATAAAGTGTCCCTCTCTCTTGTGGGGAAATAATAGTATCACATAAATGATTCTGTGATAGCAAAATTATCTTTTCACTTCTTTTTTACTCGCTTGCCATCTTTTGAAGCACCGGGACCTGAACCTTGTGCACCGAGCACAATTATCATACCGTGGGCAGGTTTCTTACTACCCTTCTTGGTGCTGTCTTTACACTTGCAATTCCCTTTACCACATGTTGGACAATCCGCTTTGTGCGTAGTGCCGCAATGTGCTTTGTGTATTCGCATGTCTACTTCTTTCAAAATTTGTTCTCCAATATTCATATTATCACCTTTGTTTGTTCCGGTTCCGTAGCCACCGCCACCTTGTTTTACTCTTTGTTGTTCCAACTTACCTGAAAAGATATCTTGGTCAGCCAAGCCAGCAGACTGTCGGTTACCTACTCCACCGACACCAGTGCCGCCACCTCCTGCTGAAGGAGTTGCACTGGCTGAACCTGAGATGTTAGGTGTGTTACCCGACTGAAGTGCACCTGCTAAAAGAGCACCAAGTGCAGGCTTGGCTCTTGGGTCACCAAGTGTCGCCTGTCCAAGTCTACGGGCAGTGGCTAAACTTTGACTTGCTGGCTTGGCTGCTTTATCTCCAAGTTTCTTTGACTTGCCTTGTAAACGAGTTTGTTTATCGGTGAGGTACTTTTTACTTTGTTTGTCATAAAAACCTTTAGCGCCTTTACGACCTTCGGGTATAGCAGATATTTTATCGCCGACTTTACCAGCCTTACCTGCTGCCATAGTAGAGCGTTTGGAAGAAATAGCGGCCCTCAAAGGTTTAGCAGTAACTGCACCGAACGATAGACCCTGTGCAGCACCGAGTGTTGCGGCCCCTGCTCTTTGCCACCAAGAAGGGTTTTTAGCACGACCTAACTCAACACCAAGGAAAGGATCTTGGAACACAGCGGCGCTATCATATTCAAATGCACTAGTCTTTGGAGGGTCATTTAGACCTAATGCTGCACCAGTATGCAACAAGCCATTACCAACAACACTGGCTTTGGCCCCTTGGCTTTGATTTATTCCATCAGCAGCAAACACTGCAGCGATTACTAATGGGATAAAGAACGCTTTTTTTACAGGACCGCTGTCAACTTTAAACGTACCCGGCTCAGTTTCTTGAAGTCCGAAAAGACCCGACGGGTCAGCATCTTGTAGTATCTCAGGCATTTTGTCAGCGTTATGCATGACAGTTTGTAGGAGCATAGTTTTTACCTTATGCTTAGTTTCCGGGTCCATCGTTTCTACTGCTTGGCCCAGTTGCTCTATCTTTTCCCGCTGCTCATCAGGAATTTGCTCATAGAAAGATTGCATTTGGCTTTCTAATTCAGGAGGCAGAGAGTCCATATCATCCCGTTTGAGTACTGCCCAAGCAGCCTCAGTCGGTATCGATGACGAACTCCACATGTAGCATCCCACGTTTGCGCTGCTCATAAGCATGTTGCAAGAACTGGTGATGATCGGCAACCTCCATTAGGTGTGCCAAATCTGTCCAAGAGGTATGCTTATCAGCATCTCCTTCTAATTTAGTCAAATCTTCAAAACTGACAGTCGTCATTGCTGTCAAAACATTAGCCCACCAATCGGTAGGTTGTATTGGCACGTCGTCGTCGGCCACGCTCAGTCTATAGAGTCATACTTCAAAGTCATTGTGTTGGTTGCTGCTCAGGTTGCATAAGTTGCTCAGGCTGTACTTGCGGTTGCATAACCGTTGAAGTAAATGTATTCGATACAGGTGCAGGGGGTAACATATTTGCTACCTGTCGTTGCGTTTGGAAAGTAGGATAAAACCCAAACTTATTTTCCATCATTTCTTGATACATGTCTCTAGTATCTTTGCGGCCCGCCAAATATTGGTTTACGCCGGGTTGAATTGATTGGTCTGCTTGGTGGGCACCATACTCGTGAGCAAAGGTTCTCAACTTATTCCTATTTGCTATTCTTTCTTCATCGGCATCTAGTTCTGCTTGGTTGAGAATTTTGCCAGTAGTAGGTTCCAAACCTTGAAGGCCCAAAGAATCCCAAATATCTTTCAACTCGTTATCGCCCGGTGCCTTAGCACGAATAGGGGCAACCTTTTCGCTTGACCCATATTTTGAAGTAACAAAGTCTTCAATTTCAGAATCGATTGCTGCATGAGTAAACTCATGACCAAGTATATCTGCTATACGCTGAACAGATTCGTCACTATCATCATAACTTGAGTCCAATCCCACCCCAGTGAATGCTCCGGTCTGAGTAGCACCCGGTTGCCTTTCAGACTCATCAACTGGTTGTCGCCTTGGTACAGAACTACCTAGCCTAAATTCTTCGGGAGATTGTTGTGGCCGATTGTATGGACCTACCATGGTGTCGGTATCTTCATCATAAACATCACTAGCATAATCAGTTTTACCATCCCTAAGTATTCTAGTAAAGCCTTTATTTCTTCTATCAGAGTCCTTTGCTCTATTAAATCTGTTCTTGTAACGACCCGGCAAACTCTTCGGTGTACCCGCATCTAATCCTTGAATTAATTTACTTTCTCCCATTGCTCTTTGATGAAATCCACCAGCGTCGTTATCAGGGTGACTGATGTAGAAATCTTTCAACAAAAGCCAAGCAGACTCAAATGGTGACATATCAACAGTTCCACCTTTTCAGTGCTGCGCCTTTTGGTGTTAGTTTACCGCCCTTACTGGTAGGGCCCTTTACCCCGGTCATACGGGCACAGAATGATTTACGGCGCTTTGCTTTTTTACTACCGGGTTTGAGTTTGCTAGGTTTAGTTGTAACAGGTGGCTTGAGGTTGGCACCAGTCTTGCGCTTTGCAGCGGCACGACCTTTAGCGTTCAGTCCACCTTTCTTACTATGCTTGTTAGGGTTATATCCATGAAAAGGCTTAGACTTCTTTTTTGCTTTAAGTAAACTCCATGCATCATCGAATGCATTTACTTCAGGAATTCTACTTGGATGCTCCCAAAACGGCCAAAGCATGTCTTCACCTTTCACAACGGTGGGCTTCCCACCCACTCCTTGCTTCTTGGACCTCTTTCTTTTAGTTGCCGCTTGCTTCTGCCCTTCAGACATTTGGCCCGAAGTCTTTGGAGTTTTACTTGAAACCTTAACACTGGGTCTACACTTAGGGTAACCTTTGCTAGATTTCTTGGCTTTCGATCTACCGCAAGGCGGGTGCTTGCCATCTTTATCTTTGCGAGAAACATCAACCCACTTTTCTTTGAACCAACGGTTGAGGTTTTTCTCCACCGTCATTTCTTTTTCCCCTTCTTGCCTTTGAATTTGCCTCGACAATACTGCACTGCCCAACCATTTGCATAGGCTGAAGGGTAGACTTTGAACTTACGCTTGGCTGCTGCTTTACCTGCAGGACACAACTTCTTCTCCAAGAAATCAAACGCTGCATTCATACCAATGCATTGTCCGCAGTCGCACCCGGCCATGAAATGCTGACGCAGGCATAGGAAATAAATGTGGCCCTCGCACTTAGGGATGTAAAGGCGGTGAGCGTGTCCGCCGTTCGAGAGAGAAAGTGTCGATATTTACGGAGGTGTTAAGTGTCCGGGCCAGTCAATCTGATATATTTCAGATATATAAGGCAGTTTCTTTATCCAACTGGATATGCTGACACTTGTTACACATCCAAGCAACACCACGCTGTACACTGTTATACTTCGTATACAGTCGCTTAGTAGGTTGGTGCCCACATGCATTGCAGGCAGGGCTTGGTTTGCGAGGCATTTGCTCACCTTGCATCTTCAAACCCAATTATTCTACCTATCTCGTTATACACAGGTCTAACTTCTGCATTACTTGGATCTGTTTCCAATGCAGTTTGAGGAGTTAATTTAGCAGCGAGTTCGGGTCTGACAGGAGGACGAGGTACAGGTTTACCTAACGGCGTTTGCCCTCTTCTTTGTTGCATCATCAAATCCATATCTTGTATGCTTTCAGTGCCGGGAGGAGGAAGTCGCTTTAAGTCAACACCCGGCGCAGGACCTTGGTTTCTTGCTCGTGCCAATGCCACATCTAGTGGATTTGGTTCAGATAATCCATCAGCGATCTCGCCATAGTCCATAGAGTCCTTCAGCAACATCCAAGCCTGTTCAAAAGGACTCGCCATGACTACACCGACAAGGTTTGGGCTAAAGAAGGTTCTGCTATCTTCAAAGCAATGCGCTTGGCGTTGGCAAGGTCATCTATAGACACGCCACAATCGTAACCTCTAGCGGTCAACCAGTTGACCAGTGACTCGGTTGCCAAGTTACCGGGGCTCCCTTCTACAAACGGACAGCCCCCTAATCCAGCAATGCTAGCATCGAATTCAGTAATGCCACACTCGATACCCTTGCGAACCAATGAAAGAGCATACAATTCGCGATCTGCACGATGATGAAGATGAAGCGCTGGTCGAATGCCTATCTTCTCGCAAATACCTGCAGCGACCTCGACCTCGTGCTCGGTGCCAGTCCCAACAGTATCTGACAAAACTACAGTGTCACCAAACAGTTTGGCAGCCTGAATAGCCTTGGCCCGCTTGCCCATAGGGATGTCGCCCTCGTAAGGACAGCCGAAGTAACACGATATATAGACACGGACATTGGACTTTGGTACACCCTCAAGCATGAAAGCATACCTAGCAATCGCTTCATTAAGTTCACAACCAAGATTACGCCTGTTGAATTCCTCAGATGGCGAGAACACTATGTTGAAGTAAGTGACTCCTGACTTAATCGCACGGTCCATTCCACGCTGGTTCATAACGAGTGCAGCCCCCTCTCCATCGAAAACCTGCTCAGCGTCTGCCATCTGAGGAACATAAAGTGGGTGAGCAAAACTCACAGTTTCTATAGAACGTAGGCCTGCGCCCCTAAGTGCATCGATTAGTGCTCGCTTCATGCGAGTGGGCACGAGTTTCTTGATTGTCTGCAATCCGTCACGAGGGCCGACTTCGTAGATTGAAATCTTCTTCATCTGCCCCACCCATGTCGCTCACTTCATGAAAAACAGGGCCTTCAAAATTTTACGCCAGTTAGTAGTCAACTTTTCACCGGTCACGAACTCTATCCCTGTTTCTGATTCTACACGATCTAACCTCTCTGACTGGTGGTCAAACCACTCGTCTAGTAGAGTGCATCGTGTCATGTTGACTCCGAAGGATGTTCAGGAGTTAAGTTTTACTGTTCAAACGCCCCTGAATCGATAATTATCGGAGGCTCTGCTTTCGGCCAAAATAGTGTCACAAAAAATGAAACCAAACCCAGTATGACGCATAACACCCAAAGGGGCAGGCCTGTCAGTTCAACGGGGTCGGGAAGAATCACAATCCATCCATCAAAATTGCATCGCCGTGCTTGTGCATCTTGACATTATCCATGGACGCAATCAACTTCTTACACGCACTCTTGGAAAGCCCAGTCGCCTTGCAAAGCAAATCTACACCAGCGGCACCACCCTCTTTCTTGAGAGTCTTAACGATAGTCGCCTTGTGCTTCTCCATGTCGTCTTCTTTCAAAAGTTGCCAAGCATGATCGAAAGGTTGCATGGGTATCACTCTATTTCAGAACCAATTGGGAAATTACCCTCTTCTGCAAACTGAGAAGGGTTGCCTTCTAATTTACTTCGGAAAGGAAATCTAAGGTTAGGTGCCATGTCGTCATCGGTGAGTGCCGGGTAGTCTTCAGTTGCTCTGAAATTAGCAAACTCATTGGGCCTACCTGTCTTCGATTCCAAAGCCTTAGCATGTTTAATGCGTCTAGTCATTTCATCACCAGTACTAAAGTTAGCAGCCTCTAGTTCATTGTAAGTGTCTCCTACATTGAACTGGCGATTTTCAAGAGTCTTGGGCCTCGGCATTCTTCGTGCAAACCCCATCCCTGAGTTTTTGGAAGACTGCATTATGTGTAACTTGGGGTCAATTTGCCCTCTATTAGGTTCCCCTGAAGTATAACTCTTCAAAAGTTGCCAAGCATGATCGAAAGGGCGCATTGTCTAACCCCAACGAACCAAGACACAAATAGTTAGCGGCGGTTTTGGTGTACTATTATGCGTTTGCTGTGAAGTATGAATCATCCGGCACTACCCTCTCGCTTTCAGGAAGAATATTTCTTTGGTCTTGCCAAAAGTTAGATGTGTACCAGTTACTGGGGTGCAGCATTTCTTCTTGCCCGTAAGCCTGTATGTAATTAGGGTTATCTACCCACTCATACTGAATCTTTTCAGTATTCGTATCAGGGCGAGGCTGTTGTATAGCCACCGGCATACTACCCCTATGGGCCGTTTCGTCTGCTAGTTGCTGCGCCAAGTACCACTCACGCTTAGGTTCATTCATCAAACTGCTAGCAAAAGCAGGCACAGTAACCTCCCTTTCCTCAGCACTACCATAGCCGGGTGGCAATCTATAGAGGTGCTGATTACGAGTAGGCTCTCTGCCCGCATAAGATTGATAACTGGTGTTTCGCCCTATCTCCCTAAGTTCACGGTCACCATGAATATCCGATCCATGATTTATGATATTATTCAAATGAACCCCGTGAAAAGAAGGAACAATTTTGCCATCAGGAGTGGCAGGTGAAGAAGTGTAACTCTTCAGCATAGTCCACGCTAAGTCAAAAGGCTCGCTGGCTAACTTCTCTTGGAAATCTGAACTAAAGCCCTCGCTACAACCCACCAACTTTGCTACCGAATCATAGGAAAAAATCATTGTTCCTACTTGACCGCTTTTAATTTCCTCACACGAGGCATCCATTAGTAATTTGTAAGTTTCTGAGTTTGGCTTAACATTACTAAGGAGCCACGCTCTGACATCTTCGCAACAATCACCGCCACCACCAGCCATAGTGTTTACATCAACAGTAGGAATGTCCTCTTGTATCGGAACTTGCTCTTCAACACCTTGAGTCAATGGTGGCTCAAGTACAAGACTATCTTTGAGTAAAGTCCACGCTAGATCGAGTGGCCGCATAAGTATCACTCTAATTGTATCTCAGGATCCGGCCCTATCATCGAAAGCGCAGCCCTACTCCTTAGCGCATCGGCTTCTTCAGGAGTCATAATGTTTTGATTTACAAGATACTGTAAATCATTCTCGTCAGTAGAAGTAAACGGCATTTCATTAAATCCCCCAGTGTTGTGAGGAGAATTTCTATGCAAATCAACAGCCAAATTGAATTGAGAATCAGGATTATCCATGCCATGATACTTCATCCACTCACTAGTGTTTTGTCGAGGTGGCTCCGACTGCGGGGACCGACTTTGACTTAGCAAATTCCTTGCTATTTTTTCCTCTCTTCTTCTTTTTAATGCGGCAATTGGGTTGAAAAATTTCAATACTTCTTCTGAGTCCTTCTTGAGTAAAGTCCACGCTACATCAAATGGACTCATAGAACAAGCCAGCACCAATGCCAACAAAAACTTAGCGCAGGTTTTGGTATACTAAAAACGGTTTTGCCGAAATTTTTTTCAAGCGCCGTATGGGGTTAGAACGGGAAAAGTCCGGGGAAAAGTCCCATTCCTCCGGGGAAAAGTATTGCCCCCTTTATATACCCAGCATGATACTGTATTTAACACGGTGTTGCCCACATGCACGGGCGACATACGAGTGCGCACTATTCGTACCGCATAGGTGCGAGCACTGTGTACGTATACGTAGCCCTGTGTGTGGGTGGCCCGTAGGAGAGGCATCGCTATGCCACAAACAACGGAGATGAAAACCCCAACATTGGACGATGCTATTGCGTCATGCCAATCCACCGCTAACGCACTGAATCAAACGATTCGTGTGAACATCGGTGGAATTGACATGGAGTTTAGCCCGTCAAACGAGCCAGCACAGAAGCCTGCGGCAACCAAGCCAAAGGCAGCAACACCGACCAAGCCAAAGCACAAAGCGAAGGCAAATGAGGACAAGCAGGACAAGTATGCACCTGCTGGTTTTCACTACCTGAGCAAAGTGAAACTGCGAGAGGCAAAGATTGCAGGCCACATCCCGTGGCTTGTAACTGTGAACCAAGCGATTGCTGAGTACGGCATGACCACGGACTTCACGCCTCATGCACCGGCAAAGGTCGGCACAACCAAGATGTCCAAGCGTGACTCAGACGACCTCGCTCGTCTAAAGCGCAAGGGCCTAGTTTGAGCCACGCCCAGTACTACACTGTGCACCAAACAGAGGAAGCCGCCCCAATGAAGTGCGGATAAAGTCTGAAGCAAACAGCAAACAAAACCCCGCAGTAGGTGGGTGAGGTACACCCTACTTACCTGAGCGTGTGAAGCCCGCCTACTGCACTTCCTATTCACGCACACGATCGTGTGCATTCCCCCTTGTAGCAAGCAGTGCTACATGCGTCACATATGCAGGAAACAACCATTTTTGGTACGCCTAAGCAAATACCTGAGAACCAACCACCTTGCGGGCCAGCCCGAAAAGACCAAATTAACACACGCTGCAGATGCGGCGGAGTTAGATGCAACCAGCGCTGAAAAAAAGCGCATTCCATTCAGCGAGCCGTGTGGGTATTAATGCACACATACCCTATCCCAGCACCATACCTTGCCACCATGTGTGGCGTTAATGCGTTAGTGCCCACCGGCTCAAGTCACACTCACCTATTCGTAAACCGTTGCACTGCGAGGCATCGGCTTGTTACGAATACATGGAATACAACGTGTACACTAGACGTGTAATCGAAAATGGTAGTAACACGAATACATATACACACTACCTATAGATAATATATCTCTTATTTCTGTAAGGGGTATAGTGTATGTATTGTACATGAAAGTACGTGTACACGACTAGTGGACACGATGTAATTCATGGACACGTTGTACGCAGTACAGCGTTTAGAGAAGTACGGAAGGCGAAGAGCCTAGTGGGAGAGCGAAGCAATTCGCTGTACGCTCGTAGAGATACCGCCACGAAAATCTACTGAAAGCCCAAGTCCT